>Ga0074195_1000369_pt1 | contig 94845 bp, 80 predicted proteins | sample EPASupsiteHSE623_FD_64525 | JGI IMG/M metagenome (GOLD analysis project Ga0074195, IMG submission 64525) | Bioremediated contaminated groundwater from EPA Superfund site, New Mexico - Sample HSE6-23 | ecosystem: Environmental > Aquatic > Deep subsurface > Groundwater > Contaminated ...
GGGCGGTACGGCCGACCACGACTAGGCCTCGGCGGTGACGGTCACCGCCTCACGCTTCCAGTGCACCCCCAAAGTCAGGGCCGCCAGCAAAAAGAAGTGGGCCAGCACGGCCAGCCCGAGCGCCCGTAGCAAGCCCGGCGTGGGCGGCGGGGCGAATTCAAGGCGATCGGTCGCAGCGTGCATGCTCCGCCTCTAGTTGGTCAGCTGCACCGACAAGCCCACGCGCTGCACGCCCGCGCGCTGCAGGGTGTCCATGACCTTGACGACGGCCTCGTACTTGATGTTTTTGTCGGCGCTGATGACCACTGCGGAATTGGTTACGCCCGTTTGGGCCTGCTTCACCGCGCTGGCGATGTCTTTGAACCCCAAGGCGGTGGATTTTTCCTTGATTTTCATCTCGATCGATTCATCTTTGCCGATCACGATTTGAATCACCTGGTCCGGCTGCTTGGCGCCCTTGCCGACACTGGGTAAATTGATCACGCTGGGCGTGATGAGCGGGGCGGTCACCATGAAGATGATCAGCAGCACCAGCATCACATCGATGAAGGGCACCATGTTGATCTCGTTGATGGTGCGGCGTCCGCGTCCGCGGCTGACCAGGGAGGGCATGCTCAAACTCCTTTTAGTGGCCAGAGGCCGACTGCGCGCCTACATTGCGCTGCAGGATGTTGGAGAACTCTTCAATGAAGGTTTCCAGCCGGATCGAGATGCGGTCAATATCACGGGCAAACCGGTTGTAGGCCACCACGGCCGGGATGGCGGCAAACAGGCCAATGGCGGTTGACACCAAGGCCTCGGCGATGCCGGGGGCCACCGTGGAGAGTGTGACCGACTGCAGCGATGCCAGTCCGTTAAATGAATGCATGATGCCCCACACGGTGCCAAACAAGCCCACATAAGGCGAGACTGAGCCGACCGAGGCCAGGAACGACAGGTTGGTTTCCACCACATCCATCTCGCGCTGAAAACTGGCCCGCATGGCACGGCGTGCACCGTCCATCAGGGTACCGGCATCCGTGATGCGTCGCTCGTGCAGTTTTTGGTATTCGCGCATGCCACTGGCAAAAATGCGCTCCATCGGCCCCGAGTCGCGGGCGTTTTTGGTGGCGGCAGCGAACAGATCATTCAGGCTGGTACCGGACCAGAATTCGCGCTCGAAGTCGTCATTGAGCGATTTCACCCGGTTCAGCGCAAACAGTTTGCGAAAAATGGCGGCCCAACTGGACACGGAGATGACCACCAGCAACAGCATTACCAATTGCACGACCAGACTGGCGTTTAACACCATGTGGAGGATCGACAGGTCTTGGTTCATTTCATGATTTCCAGAATGGTTTGCGGGATTCTTGCGGGCTTGCAGGTGGAGGCATCCACCCAGCCGATGCGGATGGTAGCTTCACACAGCAGGATATTCTCTGCTGGTGTTTTCAGGAAGGCCTGTTGGCGTATTGTCATGGATGCCCGCCCGACATCCAGCGGCCAGGCGGTAACAAAAAGTTCGTCATCCAGGCGGGCCGGCCGGTGATAGCGGACCGTGGTGTCGCTCACCACAAACATGCCGCCCGTGCTGTCACGCAGAGCGCGCTGTTCAATGCCCAGCGACCGTAGCCACTCGGTGCGGGCCCGTTCAAAAAACTTCAGGTAGTTGGCGTAGAACACGATGCCACCGGCATCCGTGTCCTCCCAGTACACCCGCACGGGCCACGTAAATGTCCGTTCGGTTGGAACGGCGCTTTTCATGAAAGTAATGCTTTCAATCGTTCGATGGCTTGCTGCAACTGCGGCATCGAACTGGCGGTGGAAAAGCGGATGAAGTTGTGCGTGTCGGCAGTTCCAAAATCGCGCCCCGGTGTGACGGCCACATGGGCTTGTTTCATGAGCTCAAACGCCAAGTCCCAGCTGTCTTTGATAGCCAATTTTTTGCAGGCTTGCGAGCAGTCGGCCCAGGCGTAAAAAGCGCCATCGGGCATCACCGGCACGGTCAGGCCCAGGGCATTGAGTGCGGGGATAAAGTAGTCACGCCGGGCTTTGAATTCGGCGCGCCGGCGCTCGTATTCGGTGATGCTGTCGGCCTCAAAACAGGCCAGGGCGGCATACTGTGAAATGGTGCTGGGGCAGATAAACAGGTTTTGGGCCAGGCGCTCGATGACGGGCACGATGCGTTCCGGCACCACCATCCAGCCGAGCCGCCAGCCGGTCATGTTGAAGTATTTACTGAAACTGTTGATGCTGATGATGTCGTCATCCAGTGCCAACGCCGTCTGGCCATATTGCGGGTCGTAGCTCAGGCCAAGGTAGATTTCATCCACCAGCGTGATGCCGCCCTGATGGCTGACCACCTCATGAATGCGGCGCAGCTCGTTCGGGTGAATGGAGGTGCCGGTTGGGTTGGAGGGCGAGGCCAGCAGCACCCCTTTGGTTTTTTTACTCCAGGCCGATTCCACCTTGTCAGCGCTCAATTGAAAGCGTTCCGCGGCCGTGGTCGGGATCAGCACCGCGGTGCCGTCTGCCGCACTCACAAAGTGCCGGTTGCACGGGTAGCTGGGGTCGGGCATCAGAATTTCGTCGCCTGACTCGATCAGTGCCAGACAGGCCAGTTGCAAAGCGGCCGAGGCGCCGGCCGTGACCACAATGCGGTTGGCCGGAACCTTGACGTTAAAGCGCTGCCAATACCAGTCGCTGATGCGTTCGCGCAAATCCAGCATGCCGGTGGCCTGGGTGTAATGCGTCAAGCCGTCGCGCACGGCTTTGCAGGCGGCATCCTGCACCAGCACCGGGGCGGTAAAGTCAGGCTCGCCAATGTTCAAAAAGATCATGGGCGAGTCAGTGTGCGCCACCTCAGCCGCCAGCGCGGACGCCGCCTTGGCGACCTCCATCACATAGAAAGGCTCAATCCGCTGCGCACGGCTGGAAATTTTCATGGGCGGGATTTGCCCCGGTCTGCACCCACTTCTGCCGCACGCAGGCTCGGGGCCAGTCCGTTGAGCACCGCGTTGACGTACTTGTGGCCGTCGGTACCGCCAAACTCTTTGGCCAGTTCAACGCATTCATTCAGCACCACGCGCCACGGCACATCCAGGCAGTGCTTGAGCTCGTAAGCGCCAATCCACATGATGCCGTGCTCAATCGGTGAAATTTCAGTGAGCTTGCGGTCCAGCAGGGGCAAGAGCAGGGCGTCCAGTTCAGCCGCTTCTTCGGTGCAGCCGTGTAGCAGCGCATCGAAGTGCACCGAGTCGGATTTTGAAAACCCCGCCAGATCGCGGGTGAAGGCGTCAATGTCGGACACGGCGTTTTTGCCGACCAATGTTTGGTACAGCGCCTGCAATGCAAACTCGCGGGCGCGCGAACGCTCCGACTTGCTGCCGGCCTTGCGCGCACCAGTGCTGGTCACCCCGGTACGGGGTTGACGGGGCGGGCGGCTACCCATCGGTTTGGGATTCAGTTCATTCATCAAATTTCTTCCAGCAGGTTGGCCATTTCCACGGCGACGCGGGCGGCATCACGCCCCTTTTCGGTTTTTCGGGCAATTGCCTGCTCCAGATTCTCGGTCGTGAGAATCGCGTTGGCGATGGGCAACTGATAGTCGAGTGCGACCCGGCTCACGCCTGCACCTGACTCATTGGCGACCAGTTCAAAGTGATACGTTTCGCCACGAATAATGCAACCCACCGCCACCAGGGCGTCATACTTCAATTTTTCAGCCATGGCCAGCAAGGCCACGGGCACTTCCAGCGCACCGGGCACCAGCACCAGGTCAATGTTTTTCTCCAGCACGCCCAGCGCGATCAGTTCGGCCTTGCAGGCCTGGGCCAGTGCGTTGGTAATGGGCTCGTTAAAACGGGCCTGCACGATGCCAATGGTTAATTTTTTGCCGTTCAAGCGGTTGTCGGTGGAATCCAAAGTTCCTTTATCTGCACCAAACATAATTTTCTTTCTTAAAGTGTTGAGGACAGAGCTTGTTCACTGCGTGTAACTGCGGTCTGTCCCTCAAGTTATTTATTTTGTGATGTAGCCGGTAATTTCCAGCCCGTAGCCTGCCATGCTGGGCATGCGGCGGGGGTTGCCCATCAGATTCATTTTGTGCACGCCGCATTCGCGCAGAATCTGCGCCCCAATGCCATAACTGCGCAAGTCCATGCGACCCCGCTCAGGGCCATGGCTGGCGCGGGCGGTGCCGTCAAACTGCGCCAGCAATTGCTCGGCACTCTCGCCGCAATTGAGCAATACCACCACGCCTTTGCCTTCCGAGGCCACGCGCGCCAAGCTGGCATCAAGACTCCAGGAGTGCATGGCGCGACCCACTTCCAGTGCGTCCAGCACCGATAGCGGCTCATGCACGCGGGCGGCTACCGTGTCGCCGGGGCCCCACTGACCTCTGACCAGTGCCAGATGCACGCCCTGGGCCGGTTTGTCCTTGAACGCATGAATGGTGAATTCACCGAAAGCGGTCTGGAGGGTGCGGGAGCCCATTTTTTCAACCAGCGATTCGACCCGGCTGCGGTAGGCGATCAAATCGGCAATCGTGCCAATTTTGAGGCCATGCTCGGCTGCAAACAGCTGCAGGTCGGGCAGGCGCGCCATGGTGCCGTCATCCTTCATGATTTCGCAGATCACCGAGGCGGGCGAGCAGCCTGCCATGGCGGCCAGGTCGCAGCCGGCTTCGGTATGGCCAGCGCGCATCAGCACGCCGCCTTCAACCGCCTGCAAGGGAAAGATATGGCCGGGTTGCACCAGGTCGGAAGCTGTGGCATCTTTGGCCACGGCGGCTTGCACGGTGCGGGCGCGGTCTGCCGCGGAGATGCCGGTGGTCACACCTTCAGCGGCTTCAATCGATACCGTGAAGGCCGTGCCCTTTTTGTCGCCATTGCGCACGGTCATGGGCGGCAGTTGCAGCCGTTCACAGCGCTCGCGGGTCAGTGTCAGGCAAATCAGTCCCCGACCGAAACGCGCCATGAAATTGACAGCGTCAGCGGTGACGTGGTCGGCTGCCAGCACCAGGTCGCCTTCGTTCTCGCGGTCTTCTTCGTCGACCAGAATCACCATGCGACCGGCACGCATATCAGCCACGATGTCTTCAATCGGAGAAATTGCCACAGGGGAGGAGGCGGTCATGCGAGTGTCTTTCAGGAGGTATTGGGAGTGGATTGGTAGGGGGGCGAGGCGTTAAAGCGCAACCGGGCTGGTCTGCTGCGGGTCAAGCTTAAGCATCCGCTCGACATAGCGCGCGATCAAATCAATCTCTAAATTCACATGCGATCCAGGTTGAAGCGTTCCCAGTGCGGTATTCTGAACCGTATGGGGAATCAAATTGATACTGGCTTCACACCCTGCCTCAAGATCCTGGATGCGGTTCACCGTCAGGCTGACGCCATTGACGGTAAGGGAGCATTTGTAGGCGAGGTACTTGGCCAGCGCTTTAGGGGTTAGCACACGCAGCTCCCAGCTTTCGCCCACCTGCACAAAATGCGTCACTTCGCCGATGCCATCGACGTGGCCCGAGACCATGTGGCCACCCAGCCGGTCGTTGGCGCGCAGGGCTTTTTCAAGATTGATGGAGCCGGTCTGGTCCAGCCCGGCGGTCTTGGCCAGCGATTCAGCGGAGATATCAACGCTGAACTGGCGTTGCCCGGTGTCGAGCGTGGTCACGGTCATGCACGCACCATTGAGCGCAATGCTGTCGCCCAGCCCCACGTCGTCAAGGTAAGCGGGCGGGCACTCAATGGTGAGGCGCTTGCCGTGGGTTGAAGAGCTGCCTGAGGCGTGAGCGGCGACGATGCGCCCCACGCCGGTGATGATTCCGGTAAACATCCGGGTATTTTCGCAGGGAAAAAGCCCTTGGCCGAACCGAGGCCTAAAACTTGGCCATTAAAACTGGTCACGCCCCGGAATTCGGGCCACGATCCGCAGGTCTGGACCCAGCATGTCGGTGGATATGAACTCAAGAGGAATGGCATTTGACAATTCAGACAAAGGTCCGAAACTGGCCATGTCGCAGCCTTGGCCGATCAGTTTGGGGGCCAGATAGACCACAAACTCGTCCACCAGACCCTCTCGAATCAGGGAGCCATTGAGCTTGTGGCCGGCTTCGACGTGCAGTTCGTTGATTTCGCGCTGGGCCAGATCGCGCAGCATGGCGGCCAGATCAACCTTGCCTTCGGTTCCCGGTTCCATGCCGGGCCGGTAGATAACGGTGGCGCCGCGTGCTTCCAACGCGGATTTTTTAGCATCATTTGGCACTGCAGCGTAGATGTACAGTGCGCGACCAGCTATGAAAAGATGAGCATCGAGCGGCATCTCAAGGCGACTGTCCACCACCACCAGATGGGGCTGGCGCGGCGTATCCACTAACCTCACGTCCAGCCGCGGGTTGTCTGCCAGCACCGTGCCGATGCCGGTGAGCACAGCGCAGGCGCGAGCGCGCCAGGCATGACCATCGGTGCGGGCTGCTGAGGATGTGATCCATTGGCTGGCGCCATTGTTCAATGCGGTTTTGCCATCCAGCGAGGCGGCGATTTTCATGCGCACCCACGGGGTTTTGCGGATCATGCGGCTGAAAAAGCCAATGTTGAGGTCGCGCGATTCAATCGCCAGGGGGTCGTCAGCGGGCAGCACTTCGACTTCCACTCCAGCCGCACGCAGCCGCGCGAAACCTTGGCCCGAGACGAGTGGATTGGGGTCGGCGATGGAAGCCACTACTTTTTTGATGCCAGCCTCAATGAGCGCATCGCAGCAGGGGCCGGTACGGCCATGGTGCGAGCAGGGCTCCAGCGTCACGTAGGCAGTGGCGCCTGCGACTGAATTCCCCTGCGCTGCGGCATTGCGCAAGGCCATGATTTCGGCGTGAGGGCCGCCGACCATTTGCGTCGCGCCTTCTCCGACAATTGCGCCATCGGCAGCCACCAAAACACAAGCCACCGTGGGGTTGGGTGGGGGGCCATAACGGCTGTTGATGGCAAGAAGGAGGGCGCGGTCAATCACGAGAAGTATCTAAATAGGCGCTTTGGCGCACTGAAATGACCATTCGGCGGTCAAATTCATCCGGCTGTCAGCAAGAGTGGGCGGGCGAAAATTTTCATTGTATTCTGGCGCTCATGAAACAACACGAGACCGGGTTCACCTTGATTGAAATGATGGTTACGGTGGCCATCGCTGCCATTTTGGCATCGTTGGCGGTACCAAGCTTTAGAACCATGTTAGTGAAACGTTCGACGCAAAGCGCGGCGGATACCCTTGTCAGCGATATGCGTTACACGCGCACACAGGCACTGCAGCGTTCAACCAGAGTGGTGATGTGCAGTTTGGCAGCCAATAAAACAGACACCTGTTCAGGAGACACGGCAAGCTGGGCCAATGGCTGGTTGATTTTTGTCGACAAGAACAACGATGACATCGTGAACGGCAGTGACGAAATTCTTCGTGTGCAACAGCCCATGGCCAATATTGCCTCTATCCAAAGCACTGCTCCCCCTAATAGTGATCTGCCTCGCTTCCGGTTTGAGTCTAATGGGTGGACCAAGTCGTCATCGCAGACTTTTTTCATCACGCCGACGGGTACCGTGCCTGCGGGCTCTACGCAGCTGGTCTGCATTTCCAATCAGGGGCGGCCAAGTGTGCGCCCACAGGGGAACACCTCATGCGGCTAAGCCATACTTGCCAGGGATACCGTTCACGTTTTGGCTCGATGCGGGGCGTTTCTCTGATTGAGGTGCTGATTTCCATTTTGTTGTCAGCGATAGGTTTGTTGGCGCTGGCGGGGGCTAACGTGGCCTCCATCCGGTACAGCAAGATGGCGCAATATCGGGGCACTGCAACGCTGCTGGCGACGGATATTGGTGAGCGCATGCGAGCCAATAAGGCCGGTCTAACAGGTTATGAGGTGGCGCTTGATTTTGCGGCGCAGGCAACTGCTCCGGCAGTCGATACGTCATGCTCAGGTTATCTTGTGCCGATGTGCACTCCAGCCAGTCTGGCGACCTATGACCTCAACAACTGGCGTTTTCTGGTTCGCAAACAGTTACCTGCGGGTTCTGTTTTTATTACTACGCAGCCTAATGGCGTGCCAAATGCGGCAGATGTGTGGCTGGTTTGGCGTGACCCTGCGGTGGCAAGTGTGGCAACAGGTGAGGTCAACGACCAACCCACCACCGCCTTGGAGTGTCCGAGTGGGCTGAATCTCGATTCAGATGCCAGCATTCGCTGCAGTTATTTCAGGATCAACCTATGAAACGCATGCAATCCAGGCGCCGTGTCCGGGGGATTTCCCTGATTGAGGTGATGATTTCCATGGCCATTGGCTTGGTGGTGATTGGCGCTGTGATCGTGAGCTATTTGGGATCGGGTCGGGCCGGTCGTTATCAGTCTGCTTATTCGCAAATGGATCAAGATGCGCAGATTGGTTTGAACGTCTTGTCCCGGGAGCTGCAGATCGCGGGTTACTCGCAGCCTTCCTCGCTGGATACTGTCACGGGCAAACTGAGTTACAACCTGGGCACGACCAATCCGGTGTTTGGTTGCGATAAGGGTTTTACCGATCCCAAAGCGGCGACTTTGGCGTGCGACACCGGAACCGGAACGATTCCCGCGATTGAAGTGGTATATGAGGCCGATGTAATAAATACGGTTCCCTCTTCTGGCTCATTGCCATCGGATTGCACGGCTACCCCTGCAGCCGGCGTTCCAACGGATTGCATTGGCAATAGATTAAATTCAAAAGCTGAAAATCCGGGGTGTGCGGTGGCTCCATACATTGTTCATAACCGTTACTTTGTGCAAACCAGTACCGGTACCGGTTCTTCCGGCAGGCCTGAGCTTTATTGCGTAGGCACTGTAAGCGGCGGCGGAGCTACCACCAATTCGGCGGGACAGTTGCTTGAAAACGTCGAGAGCATGAAATTGTGGTACGGCGTCCAAGTGACCGCCACTCCGCCTACGCGGCAAGTGGTCCGTTACGTGACGGCCACGGATATCAACGGTGTAGGCGCCACGGAGTGGGCAAACGTGATCAGCGTGCGTGTCTGTTTGTTGATGCGCAGCGCGGACCCGGTTCTGAGCGCAGAGGATACGCGGACTTACCTGGATTGTGATTCAACCTCCCAAACTTCCAGTGACAACTATCTGCGTCGTGCTTATTTCACGACCACCGCGTTGCGTTCCAAAATGGCATTTTGAGGGGGCAACCTAGTATGAACATTCCATCTGCTTTCGTCGCCCCAAAGAGGTCAATGCGAGGTATTTCTCTCATCATCGTGTTGATCATGTTGATCATCATTGGAGTGACCGCTGCATCGGCCATGCGCAGTGCCACCTCAGAACAGCGCGCCACCAACAACATGCGCATGGATGCATTGGCCCAACAATACGCCGAAGCGGCTTTGCGTTACTGTGAAACAGAATTGAAAAAACCGGATGCAGCACGAACCAACACCTTGAAAGCGGCGGTCATTCCCGCCACGACATTTGCTGCATCTGGCTGGGAGCAGTCTGTAACCTGGACCGGCATACCGGGCAGCGGTGGCGCATCCGCCACCAGAACATCCGTTCCGGGGCAAAACATCAGCACATCGGGCATTACCGTTGTGCCAACGACGCTGCCTGAATGCGTAGCAGAAACGCAGACCACAGGAAGCCCCACGTTCACGGTGACGGTGGTGACAGCACGTGGCTTCAGTCCTGACTACAGTAAAGATTCCAATGGCAACACGACCAGTGGTGCGGTGGTCTGGTTGCAGTCCATACTCAATTTGTGAATTTACGGAGGTCCATCATGATCACTTCCAAGCTGATGCGTAGCGCCAAACACATTGCTTTCGCTTTGCTGTCATCTGGTGCTGCATGGGTACCATCTGGCTATGCTGCCGACGCACCGACGCAAAGCCCGACGTTGACCAAGGTAGGCACCGGTGTACCACCCAATCTGATGCTGACGCTGGACGATTCGGGGTCGATGGCCTTCAGACACATGCCAGAAGACAAATTTGCGGCAGATACCTACACAACGACCAATCCGATCCTGAGTAATACCGTGCGTTGGGATCCTCGTGACACTTATCAATGGGGCACCAATCCCATTGGAACGGTTCCGGGAAACGCAGCCACCACCAGTTGGGTGGTGATGGCGCTGCGGTCGGCTGATACCAATACCATCTATTACAACCCTCAGATTCAATACAAACCTTGGGCGAGTCCGACCGGTGCTGCCTATAGTGACGGTGTCAACCGCTTGACTGATTCGCCTGCGGCAGCCGCTTATCTGGATCCAATGGCTCCCACTGGGACGACGATCAACCTTACGTCATACACGCCCGCGTCGGGCAGCAGCAACTGGTGCACTCCGACGGGCACCAGTTCAGCCGGATGCAGCAGTGTTGCCAACAACAGTTCATCCCTGCACCATGACCCGGGTGTCTACTTTGTATTGAATAAATCGGCAACGACCGGGCTTTATTTGTCTTTGACAGCGACCGCCAGTTACAGCGCTTTCAGCATCAATACCGGGACAAGTTTTTTCAAATATGCGGGTCGTGCCGATTGTTCGGGGGCTGTGGGGGCCGGTGGTTGTACCCAGACGCAGGAGCGGCAAAATTTTGCGAACTGGTTCACGTACTACCGAACCCGTAATTTGATGGTTCGCGGTTCGATGCTGGAGGCTTTCGTCACTGTGGACACCACCACGGTAGACCCGTCTACAGGGACCATTCCGGTCAAGTTTCGCCTTGGATTTGGTCGTATCAACAAAAGTTCTGCGTCGGTTGATGGCACAAATACCGCTGTCATTGAAAGTTCCTCTACCTATGGAACGGGCGGTGTGCGTGATTACACGACTGCACGCAAAACCCAGTTGTTCAACTGGCTGGGTGTTTTTCCGGCGAGTGGGGGTACGCCTTTGGTAGAGGCTTTGGACACGGTCGGAAAGTACTTTAGTCGAATCGATACACAAGGACCGTATACCGATAATCCCGGTGGTTCCAACAGTGTTTCAACCAACAAGACCTGTCGCCGCTCCTACAACATTCTGGCGACAGACGGCTACTGGAATGGGTCAGGCGTGAGCGTGGGCAATCAGGACAATACCAGTGGTAGTGTCGGGGGCACTGTCATCTACACGCCGAGTCGACCGTTCATGGACGGATCCAGCAACACGCTGGCAGATGTCGCCATGAAGTATTGGAAGACCGACCTCCAATCGGCCATGGATAACAATGTTCCGTTCGTGCAGGCGCTGGACAACCTGTCAAATTGGCAAAACATGACCAATTTCACAGTTGGTCTGGGTGTACGCGGGAATTTGGATCCCGCAGTTGACTTGCCGGCCCTGATTGCGGGTACGAAAAGTTGGGGGGCACCTACTAGCAGTACCACAGCCCCCAACATTGATGATCTGTGGCACGCGGCACTCAATAGCCGTGGGCAGTACTTCAGTGTCAAAGATCCCCAAAGTTTGGCAAATTCTATTAAAAGCGTATTGAACAGTGCTGCAGGTAAAACCGGAAATACCGCTGGCGTGGCCACGGCTGCGACGGTGCTCAATGCCACCAATCGCAAGTATTCTGCCTCCTTTCTTCCCGGTGTCTGGAGTGGCGATGTCAACGCGCTCCCACTGGATAACAATGGCCAAGCAGGTGTTTCAGTGTGGACCGCTGCGTCACGCATGCCGGTGTGGAACGCGCGCAACATTGTGACCTGGGACACAGGCTTGACGACACCGGCAGGCGTGCCCTTTGCATGGAGTTCTCTCAGTGCGGCCAACAAGGCCGCGCTTGGTGGCAGCGGCAGCAGTGCGCTGATTGATTTCCTCTGGGGAGATCATTCCAAGGAGGGGGTGGGTAACCCCTACCGTTTACGCATGGGAGGCGATGGGAAACCCTTTATTCTGGGTGATATCGTTGATGCCAACCCGGTGCTGGTCAAAGGTTCTTTTGACGGGGGCTATGGCGGGTTGAATTTGGGGGGCGCATCGGGGTATTCAAATTTCCTCACAACGAAAGCTGCGCGGGTTTCGGTACTTTTTGCGGGAGCCAATGATGGGATGTTGCATGCCTTCAAGGATACGATGGCGGCAACGCCCGCATCAGCCTTGACCGATGGGCAGGAGATTTTTGCTTACGTGCCACGCACGGTGTACCCCAATCTCAATTTGTTGGCGAATCCAAACTATGGCGGGACAGTGCCGCATCAATTTTTTGTTGACGGCCCGCTACGCGAATCCGATGCCTATGTGAATGCTCCAGGTGCTTCCAGCCCTTCTTGGCGTAACTACCTAATAGGTTCATTAGGTGGCGGCGGTAGGGCAGTGTTTGCGCTTGATGTAACAGATTCTGCTAATTTGGGTGTGAATTCGGTGCGTTGGGAACTGTCCAGCGCCAACGACAGCGATTTGGGTTATGTGATGGAACCGATAGAAGTAGGCGTGTTACCCAACGGACAGTGGGTAGCCATTTTTGGCAATGGATTTTCCAGCGACGGTGGGAACGGTATATTGTTTGTCGTCAACCTGCAAACGGGGGCGATCACCAAGCTCGCAGTCGATCCAAGTACCAACAACGGTCTGGGTGGTGTGGCCGTTGCACATGATTCACTGGGACAAATCACCAATGTTTACGCAGGGGATTTGAATGGCCATCTGTGGAAATTCAACTACGACCCGACGCAGCCCAGCAAGTTCAAGAAATCAGGTGATGGAGTGACACCCCTGTTCACAGCTACCGACGCGTCGGGAGGTGTGCAGCCAATTACTTCGTCACCTGCCGTGTTTGACAATCCCGCCGGTGGGAAAATTATTGTCTTTGGAACAGGCCGGTTATTTTCGGCGAACGATGTGAGTAACACCTTGGCACAAACAGTCTACGGAATATTTGACAGCCCTGCAACAACGGTTTTTCCGATCACCAGAGCCAACTTGGCGGCTCATGCCTTGACATCGTTTGCTGGTACCGGTAGCGCCACCGCCAAGATTTTTTATGGTTTGACGGGTAGCCCCGTTACTGCTGGTCAACTTGGTTGGTATCTCGATATGGCAGCTGCTTTGCCGGGTGGCCGTGTGGTTTACCCCACTCAGAACGTGAGCTTTGATACCGCATTGGTCAGCCTTGTTGCCCCCGTGCAGGGGGCCTTGGGTGTGTGTGATTCAAGTTCCGGAGTAGGAATTGACTTGACGTTGCCCGTTGGGGGGGCATTTCTTCCAAGTAGCCCAATGTACGACACCAATGGTGATGGACTGATTACCTCTGCCGATAACACTACGGCGATAGGTTACAAAACGGCTGCAGACGGCATAGACGCCCTTGTAAAAGATCCGAATGGCAGTGGCGGGGGCGGTGGCCTTTGTCCTGCAGGGCAACACCGTGTCGCCATTGAAAATAGCAGTGGTGTATTTATGACTTGCCAGAACGACCCGCCTCCATGCACGACCTGCGGTGGCGGTGGCACTCCCAGGGTATTTGATCGTACTTGGCGGCGTATCATCAATCCGCCCATCCATTGATCTAACTGAAGAGATACAACTATGACGACTGAATTTTGTTGGCGGAAACGTTTGAAGATGAAAGTGAATGACGGCTTCACCTTGATTGAGCTCATGATTGTGGTTGCAATCATTGGTATCTTGGCGGCCATTGCGCTGCCAAGTTATACGAATCACATCCAACGTGGCGATCGGGCTGCCGCGCAGGCTGCGCTCATGGACGCACAGCAGTTCATGGAGCGATTTTATGTTGCCAATGATGCCTACGATCAAGACAAGGCGAGCACTGCCGTTGCTTTGCCAACGCGCTTGACTGCCGTTCCCACCGAGTCGCCCAAATACAATCTTACCGTTGACGCAGCTTCAGCAAACGCCTACACATTGAAAGCGACACCGATCAATGCTGTCAGCCAGTGTGGTTACCTGACGTTAACAAATACCGGGGTAAAAGGCATCGATCCGAGTGCGAGCGGAACGGTGGCAGATTGCTGGCGTTGATCTTGGACGCAGATTCCACTTCGGCGGTAAGCGCTGCTACCGCCGCACCTCATCCACCAACGTCTTGAACTCGTCAATGTCCTCAAAACTGCGGTACACGCTGGCAAAGCGCACGTAGGCGACCTTGTCGAGCTTTTTGAGTTCGCGCATCACCAGTTCGCCGATGCGGGCCGACGGCAACTCTCGTACCCCCAGGCTCAGCAGTTTTTCTTCAATCCGCTCAACGGCACCATCCACCTGCTCGGTGCTCACCGGGCGCTTGCGCAGGGCCAGTTTCATGGAGGCCAGCAGTTTGGCGCGCTCGTACTCAATGCGCCGGCCATCTTTTTTGACGACGGCCGGAAAGGTGACGTCCGGGCGTTCATAGGTGGTAAAGCGCTTTTCGCACGAAGCGCACTGGCGGCGGCGGCGGATGGAGTCCCCGTCTTCAGAAATCCGGGTTTCCACCACTTGGGTTTCGGAATGACTGCAGAAGGGGCACTTCATAGGGTTGGCTTATTTGTAAACCGGGAAGCGGGCCGTCAGTGCGTTGACTTTCGCGCGTACAGCATCAATATTTGCTGTATCCCGCGGATTGTCTAGCACGTCTGCTATCAAATTTGCAGTGATCCGGGCTTCTTCGTCCTTGAAGCCACGGGTGGTCATGGCGGGGGTGCCGATGCGCACACCACTGGTGACCATGGGTTTTTCGGGGTCGTTCGGGATGGCATTTTTGTTGATAGTCATGTGGGCTGCGCCCAGCACGGCCTCGGCCTCTTTGCCGGTGATGCCCTTGGCGCGCAGATCCACCAGCATGACGTGGCTCTCGGTGCGGCCGCTGACGATGCGCAGACCACGACTGGTGAGCGTTTCAGCCATGATCTGTGCATTTTTCAGCACTTGTTGCTGATAAATCTTGAATTCAGGCGCCAGCGCTTCCTTGAAGGCCACGGCCTTGGCTGCAATCACATGCATCAGTGGGCCGCCTTGCAGGCCGGGGAAGATCGCACTGTTGATGGCCTTCTCGTGCTGCGCTTTCATCAAAATGATGCCGCCGCGTGGGCCGCGCAGGCTTTTGTGGGTGGTGGATGTCACTACGTCGGCGTGCGGCACGGGGTTGGGGTACACGCCGGCGGCAATCAGGCCGGCGTAATGGGCCATGTCCACCATGAAGATCGCGCCCACGTCTTTTGCCACTTTGGCAAAGCGCTCAAAGTCGATGCGCAGGCTGTAGGCCGAGGCGCCGGCGATGATCAGTTTGGGTTTCGATTCATGGGCCTTGCGTTCCATGGCGTCGTAGTCGATCTCTTCCTTGTCGTTCAGACCGTAGCTGATGACGTTGAACCACTTACCGCTGATGTTCAGGGGCATGCCGTGGGTCAGGTGACCACCTTCGGCCAGGCTCATGCCCATGATGGTGTCGCCGGGTTTCAGGAAAGCGAGGAACACCGCCTCGTTGGCCGAAGCGCCGCAATGCGGTTGCACATTGGCGGCGTCGGCGCCAAAAATTTGCTTGACGCGGTCGATTGCCAGCTGTTCGGCGATGTCCACGTATTCGCAGCCGCCGTAATAGCGTTTGCCGGGGTAGCCTTCGGCGTATTTGTTGGTGAGCTGCGTGCCCTGCGCGGCCATCACGGCGGGTGAGGCGTAGTTTTCGCTGGCGATCAGCTCGATGTGTTGTTCCTGGCGGATGTTTTCAGCCTGGATGGCGGCAAAGATTTCGGGATCGGTTTGCTCAATGAGAATGTTACGGTCGTACATGGCAGTCCTTAAAGACGATGGGCCTGGGGGTCATGTGAGATGAATCCAGGGCTGCCCAGGCGAACGGCTAAACACATTTACCACCTCGGCAATGCGGTACGCTCCCCCGTGGTGTTCCCACTTCAGCGTCTCACGCCCTCAAGGGGTGAGCGCCTATCGCCAGTCGCGTACGCCTTGAGTTTAACTGACAAGGCGCGCCACCAGCCTAGCCTGGAAATCAGGAGTAGGACAACGCAGCAACTTTTTCAGAACTGCTATCAGGCTTGACTGGGGCCGCCAGTGCAGGAATGATTTGTGGGGCGTTCAGTTGCACTGATCGACCTTTTGCCACCATTTGCAGGCGGGCATGCTCTGCCATCACCTTGCCCGCGTAGCCGCCATCGTCTTCAATATTCGCTGCACCCACGTAATACCGCAGGCCACCCTCCATGGAACCGGCGCGGGTGATGCATTCCTGCAGTACCTTGACGCCTACCCGCAGGTTGGTCAGCGGGTCAAAGGCCGCCAGTTTGCCGCCAAAACTCTCGTATTTGTCGCTGTGGACCTTGGTCATGACTTGCATCAGGCCCTGGGCGCCTACCGGGCTTTGGGCGAATGGGTTGAATCCGGATTCCACGGCCATGACTGCCAGAATCAGGGTCGGGTCCAGCTTGGTGCGGATGCCGATCTCATAGGCTTCAGCCACCAAGGCACTGAGTGGCTCGGGCGCCACCCGGTATTTTTTGCTCAGCCAATAGGCGATTGCCGCCTGTTGTTTGGGCAAATCTTGCGGGTTGCTCGCGGTGGCGCGATCAATGGCGTCGATTTCGCTTGTCGATCCGGTCACTGCGATCTGGCGGGTTTGAAGCCAACTGAAAAGTTTGACCTCTCCGATCTGACGCAGTTCGGGGCGGGCCGTCAATGCGATGACGGCAAACATGACAGCCAGCCCGACGAGGGCAAAACCGTTATGTGTAATTTCAAAGAAGCCCTGGGCAATGTCGGATGCGAAAGTTCGCAAGCCCCGGGTGAATTTTTGTGACGCTGTCATAGCTATCCTTCGTTCGCGCGGGCTTGGATGTTTCACTGCATGCAGTTCAACATTCGCGGCCCTCGTTTGGGTTGGTACGCTATCAATATCCTGCGTTGTCTTTCGTGTGCGTTTTGCAGAGATTTGAATATGCCGGGTTCGGCAGCGGATGCGGGTTATCCCTGTATTTTTGCAGGGACCGCGGATTCTAGGTTGACTTTATATATCAAGTCAACAATATCAAATTGATTTGTTATTCTTAATTTGGTTCTATGAATGCCATAAATGAGGCCGTAAACCGCTCTGAATCGTACTGTGTTAGGCCAAAATTTGCTTGTCTTTGCGCGTGTTCAGGCAATCAATAGCCGGTTTCCGATTAAAAATTTAATTTGAATTTGCGGCGGCGCTTGCCTAGACTGAAGTTGCCTGTCACATGACAGGTAACAAGCCGGCAGTAGCCAGTCCCTACCTTCGGGTAGCAGTGATAAAGCGGCCCCGGCAATTTGTGGAGGTAATCTTTTACCTCCCCAGCACTTTGGGACTTTATCCTCCCATCGTGCGAGCCCTGACGGCATGGACTTTATGTCCGCCGTCAAGCCCGGCGGACTGGATTGGGCCAGCCGACCGGGCTTTCTTGTTTTTTATCATGTCATCGTCGTTTTTGTTGCGTTGGCATTGACGTTTGTGTCGGCGCGTTGAAAACTCGAGGCATGGCCATCAATTTTTTTCAACAAAACAAGTGGATCAGTCGCTCTGTCTGGGCGGTGGGCAGCGTTTTGGCTTTGTGGGGCGTGGCCTGGCTGGTGGTGCCACCCATTGTCAAAAGCCAGGTTGAAAAGTTCGCCGGCACGCAACTGGGGCGCAAAGTTACGCTGGGTGAGGTGGATTTCAAGCCCTGGTCGCTGGAGCTCACGGTTCATGACTTGGCCGTGGCCCGCGCCGATGGTGTTGCCGATGCATCTCCCCAGCTGTTCGTCAAACGCTTCTATATAGATGCAGCGCTGCAGTCTCTGGTGCGACTGGCGCCCGTGTTTGACGCGATCGAGGTGGAAGCGCCCTATTTGAGCCTGACCCATCTGGGTGATGGTCATTACGATGTGGATGACATTCTGGGTCGATTAAGCAAGTCCACCGGCAAGCCCGACGGTGCAGCTTTAAGGTTTGCACTCTACAACCTGGCGCTGTCGGGTGGTGCGATGGATTTCACCGATAAACCGGTGGGCAAGACACACGCGTTGCGGGATTTGCAGATTGATGTGCCTTTTTTGAGCAATCTGGCCTCGCAACGTACTGTGCTGGTTGAGCCGAAACTGGCGTTTCGCCTCAATGGCAGCCGGTTTGACTCGAGCGCGCAGGGCACACCATTTGCCCAGACACGCAAGACGGATGCAACTTTCAAGCTCACCGAGCTGGATGTGACATCCTACTTGGGGTACGTTCCCGCCAGTCTGCCGGTGAAGTTGAGATCGGCTATTTTGAACGCGGACTTCAAAGTGGCGTTCGAGCAGTCGCCCAAGCTGGCGAGCGTCAAGTTCAGCGGCACACTGCAGGCGGCCAAGGTCAGGCTTGTGGGTGCCGGGTCCAAGGCGAATGCTTCTAACGCCGCCAAGCGGGAAGACCCTGAATTGCTGGATTTAGACCTGCTCAAACTTACCCTGCTGGATGTGCGTCCGCTGGAGCGGGTGGCGCATTTTGGGGTGGTGGAGTTAAGCGGGCCTAGCTTGAGCGTGCGCCGGAACAAGTCGGGTCAGCTCAATCTGGCGCTGTTTTCCAAGTCTGAAAATGCTACTGAAAATATAGCTGCTGACGCAAGCGAGACGGGGGCTAAGGCCGTAAATGATGCGAAAGATAGTGCCTGGAAGGTGGACCTCGCCAAGCTCGTCGTGCGCAGCGGGGCGATCAACTGGACCGATGACGGCACAGCGCCCGCGGCCCGCTTGGACCTACGCGATGTCGCTCTGGAGGCTTCGGGCATCGCCCTGCCTTTTGTGCAGCCGGTGCAGTTTGGTGGCTCGGCCAACCTGGCGCCCGGCGCTGGCGGCAAGGCTGATAAGCCGGCGGGAGCGGCCAATGTGTTCTTTAAAGGCAGTGCCTCCGAGCAAGCGGCCAACGCGACGGTCACGCTGGCTGATCTGCCGCTGGGTTTGGCGGGGCCGTATCTGGTTCAGTTCATGACGCCCGCTCTGGCTGGCACGCTGAATGCTGAATTCGACGTGAACTGGAAAATCAGCCCAGACCCCGTCAAACCTGCCGCGTTATGGCTGGAAGCCCGGCAACTGACACTGGACGGCGTGGCGTTAACGCAGGGCAAGACCAGTCTGGTCAGCGTCAAGCAGCTGCAACTGGAACAGGCACAGGTGGACCTTGAGCGCCGACGTTTGACTGTGGGCAAGCTGAGCGTGACCCAGCCCAAAGCCTCGGTGGGGCGCGGGGCCGGTGGCCGCTGGATGTATGAGAACTGGCTTAAGACCGGACGCAAGACCGCATCGTCCAGGGCCACCCCGGTGAAGGCGTGGGCTGTTGCCATTCAGGACGTGGCGCTGGATGGCGGTGCGGTGACTTTTGTGGATAAATCAGTCAGCAAGCCGGTGGCATTTGACCTGGCGGCGCTCTCGGTGCAGCTGAAAAATTTCTCGACCACCGGCAACAAGACTTTTGTGGCGAATGTTTCAACCCAAATTCGTGCCGGGCGAACCGAAGCGGGGCGCGTGGTTTGGCGCGGCAGCGCGGGTCTGCGTCCACTGGCTGGGCAAGGCCGGCTGGAGGCGGTCAGAGTTCCGGTACAGGCCTTTGAGCCGTATCTGGCGGACGCCTTGAACATCGAATTGCTCCGGGCAGAAACCAGCTTCAAAGGCCGGGTGAGCTACGCGCAGACAGCGGCAGGCCCGGTGCTGAAGCTTAGCGGCGATTCCATCATTGAAGACTTTCAGGCCAACTCGGTGCCCATTCACAATGTTGAAAACGCGCCATCCGCTGGCCCGGCGGCGACGAAGAGATCCGCACTGGCGGCGCCTGGCCCGCGCCAGATCGGTGACGAGTTGTTGAGTTGGAAGGTGTTGAGTTTGCGGGGTCTGGAGGCAGCGATGGCACCCGGGACGGCCACCACGGTCAGCGTGAAGGAGACCGTGTGGAGTGATTTTTTTGCCCGAATCATTCTCAGTGAGGCGGGACGCTTCAATTTGCAGGATGTGCTGAAATCGTCGAACCAAGCCACGGCGTCTTCCCCGGCACCGGCCCCCGTGATCAGCTTCGGTCCGGTCAGCTTTCTGGGCGGACGGGTCCATTTTTCGGATCACTTTATCCAGCCCAATTACGCGGCCAACCTGACCGAGTTGACGGGCAAGCTCAGTGCCTTTTCCTCGGTGTCGCCGCCCGGAGCGGCCAATCTGGCCGATCTGGAGTTGCGGGGACGCGCCGAGGGCACGGCATCGCTGGAAATTCTGGGCAAGCTCAATCCATTGGCCACTCCGCTGGCACTCGATATCCAGGGCCGGGTGCGCGATCTGGAGTTGCCGCCGCTGTCGCCGTATTCGGTCCGCTACGCCGGTTACGGCATTGAGCGCGGAAAAATCAGCATGGATGTGCATTACCTGGTGCTACCGAATGGGCAACTCACGGCCAGCAACAACATTGTGCTCAATCAGCTCACCTTTGGTGACAAAGTAGAGGGCGCGCCGGCCAGTTTGCCGGTGAAGCTGGCGGTGGCGCTGCTGGCCGACCGCCATGGCGTTATCGACATCAACCTGCCGGTGAGCGGCTCACTGAACGACCCGCAGTTCAAACTGGGGTCCGTCGTGTTCAAGCTGATCGTCAATTTGATTGGCAAAGCCATCACCTCGCCGTTCAGTCTGTTGGCCAGCGCGTTTGGTGGTGGCGCCGACGAACTCAGTGTGGTGAACTTTGCCTCTGGTTCCGCCGTGCTGAGTGCTGAAGCCCGGCCGGGCCTGGACAAGGTGGCCAAAGCCATGATTGAGCGCCCCGCGCTCACCATGACGGTGGTGGGCACCGCCAGCCTTGAGGTGGAGCGTGATGCTTTCAAGCGCGAGCAGCTCAAAGCGCTGGTGCAGGCCGAGAAGCGTCGTGCGGCGGTCGTCAACGGCTCGTCCACGGGCGCGCCCGTCCAGCGCGAAGGGGCGGGCGGTGAGACCGGGGCTGTCACGGCTGACGAATACCCGGCGCTTCTTAAAGCGGTGTACCGGCGCGCTGATTTTCCCAAACCACGCAATCTGCTGGGCATGACCAAAGACATTCCCGTCAATGAAATGGAAGCTCTCCTGCTGGCCCATCTGGCGGTCACCGATGACGCCATGCGAGAACTGGCTGTGCAACGTGGCGTGACAGTGCGGGATTACCTGGCCTCACAAAAATTGCCTTTGGATCGGTTGTTTTTAGGTGCCGCCAAAGAGGTGCCGTCCGAGGCAAAATGGAGTCCCCGTGCAGAGCTGAATTTGACCACCCACTAGGCCTCGGAATAGACTTTTTGCCTAACCGGAAAAATACGGCGAAAATAGCGGTTCAGCCCTGTCAGTAATGCGGTGGGGATCCTCCTCCTTGCTCGTGCGACTCATGTTCCCTTTCTCTGCCCTTAACAAAACTGCTGTAGCCCCCGAAGTGACTCAAATTCCAGCCAAAACAAACGAACCCCACCCGCTGGACGCGCTGACGGGCGGGGCATTTTCTGCCCATACCTCGACTGAGCGCACGGCACGAATCCGTGACTGGCTGGCCAGTGCGCCAAGTGCAGAGCAAATGCAGGCCGTGTTCAAGGAACTCAGTGGCAAAGACAAAGGTGCCGCCAAATTGCTGCGCGAAAAACTCGATGAGATCAAACGCAGCAAGGGCCAGGAATCGATTGCGCAGGAATGGGCCGACAAGGCACAGGCGCTGCTGGCCGTGGCCAAACTCAACATTGCCGATGCCATGGCCTGGCAGCGTGATGCCGCCAAGGCAGGCGCACCCTTGAGCCGGGAGCCCCTGGCCACACTCAGGGGTCAGCTCAGCGACCGGGTCAAGGTGATTGAAGACCTGCAGCATCGGGTGCAAGTGCAGCGTGAAGCCGCTGTGTTGCTGGCCCAGCGCATTGAAGTGTTGTCCACCAAGTCATGGCGCGATGCGCAGGCGGTGGTGGACGCCTTGCACGCCGATGTGGACCACTGGCAGGCACAGGCGACGGCCCTGCTGGATGATGCCAACTGGGCCAGCGTCGAAGCCAAGTTTCCGCCGCTGCTGGATGCCTCGCGCGCCCAGTTGCTGGTGGTGTGGGAGGCTTTCAAGGGTGCTTTGGCGCAAGCTTCTGCTGCCGCCACGGACCCCGCTGCCGCCTTGCCGCCCGTGCCGGTGTGGGCCGATGAACTGCGTCTGGCGCGGGGCGTGCCGGCCGAAGTGCTGAACAAGCCGCAAAAACCCAGGATTGACCCTGAAATCAAGGCGCAGGCCTCGTCGATAGTGCGTGATGCGCTATCAAAATTAGAGCTAGAGGTGGCCGAGGGACATGGCAAAGCCAGTGCCGGTGCCGCCAGCGCCCTGCGCAACGCGCTCAAGGAATACGGCAAGGTCATCGACGACAAGCTGGAGAACCAGGCCCATGCCGCGCTGGCCGCTGCCGGTGAACTGGAAGGTTGGCAGCGCTGGCGCGCCGACCAGTTGCGCGAAGAGCTGGTGGCTAAAGCCGAAGGCTTGCTCAAGCGCCCCGAAGGTCAGGCCATGGGCGGGCGCAAGATGCAGGAAAGCCTGCGCACCCTGCGCGACCAGTGGAAACAGACCGACCAGGGCGGCGTGCCCAATCACGGTTTGTGGAAGCGCTTTGACGACGCCTGCAACGAAGCCCATAAAGTGGTGGAACTCTGGTTGGAAAAAGTCAAAACCGAGTCAGCGGAGCACCGGGCGCAGCGCCTGGCACTGATTGAAGAAGTCAATGCCTGGGCGGCGGCCAACCCTGTGGCGCTGGACGATGATTGGAAAGGCTTCAACCGCATCCTGCACCAGTTTGGCGACCGTTGGCGCGATGGCGGCCACGTCGGCGAAAAGGCGTTTGCCGAGTTGCAGCCGCTCTGGAAAGCCGCCATCAATGCGGCCGCCGCACCGCTGGAGGCCTTGCAAAAGCACAGCCTGGCGACGCGCCAGGCCATGATTGAAGAAGCGAAAGTGCTGGGTGCCGCGCCCGAGCTGCGCATTGATGCCGTCAAGGCTTTGCAGCAACGCTGGCAGGCCGAGGCCCATGTGGTGCCGATGGAGCGCCGCCAGGAACAAAAGCTGTGGGACGCCTTTCGCAAACCGATTGACGATGCCTTTAACCGCAAGACGTCGGAACGCGAGAAGGCCGATGCGGCCTTGGGCGAACGGGACCGCACGGTGCTGGACGCGGCCAAGGCACTGGAAGCGGCCAATGCGGCTGGCGATGCCCAAGGCATTCGCAGCGCCATGAATGCGCTCGAAGCGGCTTTGCGCGGTCAGGCCCAGGCTCAGGCCGCTGTTCAGGTTGCCACTACAGAGGTAAATACCGCTGTAGCCCTCGTGGAATCAGCGCAAACAGCTACTGAAACTGTAGCAACTCCAGAAACGACCGAATCAGTTGAAGAGGGCGTAACGGCCGAACCGGCGGCTCCGGCAGAACCTGTGGTCGCACCCAAGCCGGCCCCCAAGCCGGTTGTGGCGGTGCGCGGTGATGATCGCCCCGGCATGAAAAAGACCGAACCCGCACCGATGGGGCGTGGCGGCAAGTTTGGCGACCGCAAAGATGGCGGCCGGGACGGCGCACGCGACAGCAGCCGCGGCCCGCGCGATGCCAATTTTGCCGCTCGCCCGGATGATCGGTCCCCACGTCGCGATGGTCGGGATGCCCGCGCTGGCGCCTCCGGCTCCTGGCAAGAAGCGCCACGTTTGGGCGACACCGCATTTCGCGCCCAACGTGATGCCCTGGAACACGCCCAGTTTGCTTTGCGCAAGCTGGCGGCACAAGCGCATGGTGAGGCGTTGACCCAGCTGCTGACTGCATGGGAGCAGCGCGATGCCGCCCAGGTACCCTCGGCGCAAGAACTGGGTAACCGCGTTACGGCAGCCTCCCGTAGCGCCTGGACCAAAGCACTGGCGCAAGCGTCTGCCGGCGATGCCAGTGTGGCCCTGTTGCGTCTGGAAATGGCGGCCGAAACCCCGACGCCTGCGGAACACCTGAGTGCCCGTCGTATGTTGCAGTTGCAGCTGTTGACTAAACGTAATGATCCAGCACCGGCCCAAACCTGGGGCCAGGATGCCGCGACGGTGTTGGCGAGCGGCTTTGACGCCGGCCTTGCACGCCGGCTGCAAAACGTGCTGAAGGTTCTACTCAAACCATAAGCGCTTGTCATCCCGGCAAAAACCGGGATGACAACATGGTTTGTACTGCGGCTAAACCGCCAGAGTTGCCGCGATGCGTTGAACCGTGCTGCCCTTGCCCGCATGGGTGGCGTCCACACTCAGCCGCAAAATCTCAGTGCGCGCTGGCGTGGCGCTGGCATCCCAATCGCTCAACACAATGCGGTGCCGACCATTTCCCAGATCATGGTCGGCTGGCTGGTGGGTGTGGCCGTGAATCAGGGTGCTGGCTTGGGCGGTGTGCAGCCAGTCACGGGTCGCCTCGAAGTCGACATCGGCGTAGGTCACACCGCTGCGTTTGCGGGTTTCGCTTTGCGTGCGAAGCGCGCGCGCAATTGTCTGACGCTCGGTGAGCGGTTTGGCCAAAAATTCCTGCTGCCATTGCGCGCTACGTACCTGGGCCCGAAACTGCAGGTAGTCAGTATCAGACAGGCACAGGGCATCGCCGTGCGAGAGCAGCCAGCGTTGTCCGGCAAAGTCCAGCACGGTCGGGTCGTCCAGCAGGGTCATGCCGCAGGCCTTGGCGAACGCCGGACCCAACAGGAAGTCGCGGTTGCCGTGCATAAAAAAAATGTCGAGGCGACGGGCGGCGGCTTTGAGAACCTGGGCGCAGCGGGCTTCAAAGCCCGAGGCTGGGTCAGAGCCGACGGCAACGCCATCAATCACATCGTCACCGACCCAGACTTCAAACAGATCACCAAGAATGAACACGGCATCAGCCCGGGTGCTCTGCATGAAGTCTTGCCAGGCAAAGAAAGTGGCAGCCTCGCTGGCCTGCAGGTGCAGGTCGGAGATGAAATCGACATGGCGCCAATGAGATGGCGCTTGCAGTACCGGCCAGGACGGCGCAGTGGTCTGCGCCTTGATCGGCGGTACTGCAGGGTTCATGTCAGAGTGCCACGGCCTTTTCGATGATCACGTCCTCGACGGGCACATCATCGTGATGGCCCTTGCGGCTGGTTTTGACGGTTTTGATTTTGTCGACCACGTCCATTCCCCCCACCACTTTGCCAAACACGGCATAGCCCCAGCCTGAGGCTGAAATGGCGGTGTGGTTGAGGAACCCGTTGTCCGCCACGTTGATGAAAAACTGGGCGGTGGCCGAGTGCGGGTCGCCGGTGCGAGCCATGGCCACGGTGTAGTTGAGGTTTTTCAGGCCGTTGTTGGCTTCGTTGGCGATCGGCTGGTCACCCTTCTTTTCCTTCATGCCTGGCTCCATACCGCCGCCCTGCACCATGAAACCGGGAATGACACGGTGGAAGACGGTGTTGTTGTAATGGCCCTTGTTCACGTAGCTCAAAAAGTTGGCGACCGTTTTAGGTGCCTTGTCCTGATCGAGTTCAAGCGTGATGACGCCGTAGTTGGCAATGTGAAGTTCGACTTTTGGGTTGCTCATGATTTATTTCACCAGGGTTGCAGAGTTGATAAGAATGGGGGTCTTGGGAACGTCGGACGGGAAGGGGCCGCCGGCGTCGGTGGGTGTGGTCTTGATTTTCTGGACCACGTCCATGCCGCTGACGACCTTGCCAAACACCGTGTAGCCAAAGGCCTGCGGGCTGGGGTCCAGAAACGCATTGTCTTTGACGTTGATGAAAAACTGCGCGGCGGCAGATTGCGGGTCGTTGGTGCGGGCCATGGCCAGCGTACCGACGACGTTTTTCAGGCCGCCTTTGGCCAGCGCCTCCCGGCCTTCGTGGGCAACCGGCGCGCGGGTTTTTCTCTCGACGTATTTGGCGTCATAGCCGCCACCCTGGATCATGAAGTTGTCGATCACGCGGTGGAAAATAGTGCCGTCGTAGTGCTTGTCTTTGACGTACTGCAAAAAGTTTTCAACGGTCTTGGGGGCCTTGTCAGGGTAGACCTCAACCATAAAGTCGCCGGCGGTGGTGGCGAACCTGACCCGGGGTGCCTCCTGTGCCAGTGCGCTTGTTGCTACAGAAAACATAGCTGCAGTCGCAATAACGACGGGGGCTAGGGTCGAAAATCGTATAAATTTCATCCGATGACTCCTTCAAAAAATATTTTCCACTGGCTGCCTTGTCGCCCCCAGTACTGGCGTTTGGTCGGGCCGCTGCGGGTGCCATCGGCCACCTCGCCAAACGTGACGACCATGGTATCAGCGGCATCCGTCCAGCGCAGGAAGGACAGGTCCTTGAGCTGAATGGCGTGTCCCCGCACTTTGTCCAGCTCACTGCGCAAGGCCGGCGTCCATTCGGTCAGTGTCTTGCCGTTGCTGTTGAAATCCGGACTGTAAAAACTCAGCAGCCGGTCCATATTGCCGCTGGATTTGGCGTTTTGCCAGGCCGTCAATGCCTCTTCAAAGGGTTTGCTGGCGGAGCGGGCACTGTTCGGTGTCACCCAGTTCAGGCGCTGCGAAATGACGACCGGGGTGGTGAGTATCTCGACGGTCCGGATGACCTGGTCGAGGTCCGGGTTGGCCAGCACGACGCAGCCGTCTGTGGCCTGCGGCGCACGCGAAAACTGGCTCGGTGGCGTGCCGTGCAGCCAGATGCCGCGGCCTGTTTTGCCGCGTTTGCTGTCGAGCACATTGGGGTAGTTGATGGGCAGGGCGCCCGAGCCGTAAAAGTCTTTCAGCGATTTGGGGTCGAGATTGCTGGTGATGAAGTACACGCCCAGCGGGGTGCGCAAATCACCCTCAGCATTTTTCTCCAGACCGGATTTCCCGATCGAGATGTAATAGTCGGCGACCAGCGCCAACCCGGTCGGCCGGTTTTCAAACAGGTACAGGCGCGAACGGGAGGCATCGACTGCAATGGCGTGCTTGTTGCGCGGTGACAGCGCCAAAAATTGCGAGGGGACGGCCCCTGGCGGGGGGCGCTCCCGTAGCGCCTTCAGGCGCATCTGGGACTCATCACGCAGTTCGACCAGGACGGGTGCTGCCGCTTTGAGCATGGACTCCGGTACATCCCCCAAAATGCGAATTGGGCGTGTGCGCGCTGCCAGCAGGTCGCCATAGACCAATTGGGCCAGTTGAAAGTGGGGATAGTCCTGCACCAGGCTTTCGGCCTTGGTCAGGGCTTCGCGGCCCTGAGCTTGGGCTGCGAGTTGGTAAACCTCGATTAGCCGGGCTTCAGCCAAGCCTGCTTCAGCCACTTTTTTCGGTTTGACGGGGACTGCGCGGGCGCTTTTGATGCTGGCTTTGGCTTTGGCATTGACTTTCTTGCGGGCGACAGCGTCGCCTGTCGTCGCCAGACAGACAACTGCAGCAATAAATAGCGTAAAAATAGGCCGTTTCATAACGGCATCAGGCGAAGAATGAAAGCACTACCGCTAGCTGTGACCCGCAATCGGTCATCAGTTTCCCGTGGATTCCTTGACGATCAACCATTGGTCGCCGGTTTTGAGCAGCTCAAGCGTTTTGCGACTGGACACCGCCAGTGCATTGGCCCGGTAGTCCTGCCGGAATTTGGCGACGGCTTTATTTCCGTTGACCGTGACGTTCAGGTTCTCCAGCTTGACGCTGATGCTTGCCTTGCCAACAATGCGTTTGCGGCGTTCTTGTTCCCAGACGCTGCGCGATTGTTTGCCGGGTGGGTCAAATTCTTTGCCATAGGCGCCCAGATAAGCCGACATGTCTTTGGCGGCCCAGGCTTTGGCCCACGCATGTACAGCCGCCTCAGCCTCTTTGACCGAGTTGTCGCTGACAGCCGGTTTGGCGGGCGCAGCGCTTGCGGCTGCTGCTGTGGCTGGTTTGGCAGCGGCCACCGTCGGCGCGACAGATGTCACGGGCGCGGTCACCGGGGCTGGTGCAGCGGCAGGAGCGGGCACGGCAGCCGGTGGTTTGGCAACTACGGTTGCCGGGACTGCTGGGGCCGCAGGCGTCTGACTCTTGAGGTTGGGTTTGAACACCTCACGAATGAGGGCCAGTTTGGGCGGAACGGCCGCATTGGCGCCATCAAGCTGCAGCGCCTTGTTATAGGCCTGGCTGGCGAGTCGGGCATACACGTCGCCCAGGTTCTCGTGTGCCGTGGCATAGCTTGGGTTGGTACGGATGGCCATTTCCAGCGCCACGCGCGCCTTGTCAAACTGGCTCTGCCCGGCGTAGAGCACGGCCAGATTGTTGTAGGGTTCGGGCAGCTCGGGGTAGTCTTCTGTGAGCTTGGTGAAGGTTGCGATGGCCTCGGCCTGTTTGCCCGCGTTGCGTTGAATCACGCCTTTGAGAAAGCGCATCTGCGGGTCGGTTGGTTTGGCTGCGAGATAAACGTCGGCCTTGATCATGGCTTCGGTCAGCTTGCCGGAGCGCAGCAGTTGGCTGACATCGCCATACTCGTCAGCATGGGCTGCAGTCGTTGTGCAGGCGGCCGCCAGAGTCAGCAGGCGAAGGGTGGCGAAAATGGTAGAGCGAGTGTGCTTCATGAAGCCTTTTGATTTCTACAAGGTGAGCGCCCGCCGCAGGAGGCTGGCTGGTAGGGCTATATACTGAGCTGAATTGTATAGCCCAAGGGGTGCTTTTCAGTGCCCCCATAATTACCCACCCATCAGCAGTCTTTGCCGAGGCCACCACCCGGTTGAATACCCCGACGCCGCCGTTTGAAACACCCATGAGTTTGCGCATTTACAACACGCTGTCGCGTGCCTTGGAGCCCTTGTCACCGCTGGAGCCCGGCCATGTCCGGATGTACGTCTGCGGCATGACCGTTTACGACCTCTGTCACCTGGGCCATGCCCGCTCCATGGTGGCGTTTGACGTGGTGCAGCGCTGGCTCAAAGCCAGCGGCCTGCGGGTGACCTATGTGCGCAACGTCACCGATATTGACGACAAAATCATCAAGCGCGCCCTGGAGAACGGTGAAACCATCCGTTCCCTGACCAATCGCATGGTGGACGCACTGCACCAGGACGCCGACGCCTTGGGGATTGAGCGCCCCACCTTTGAGCCCCGGGCTACCGAGTTTGTGCCGCAAATGCTCAGCCTGATTGGCCAACTGGCGCAAAAAGGCCTGGCCTACCAGTCGCCCACTGGCGACGTGAATTACGCAGTGCGCAAGTTCCCGGGTTACGGCAAGCTCAGTGGCAAGTCGCTGGACGAGTTGCGCTCGGGCGAACGGGTGGCGGTGCCAGACGGCAAGGATGATCCACTGGACTTTGTACTGTGGAAAACCGCCAAGCCGAGCGAACCGATGGATGCCCAGTGGGACAGTGTTTACGGCAAAGGCCGCCCGGGCTGGCACATTGAGTGCTCGGCCATGTGCGGCCAGATGCTGGGTGAGACGGTTGACATTCACGGCGGCGGCGCCGATTTGCAGTTTCCGCATCACGAGAACGAAATCGCTCAGAGCGAGGGCGCCACCGGCAAACCGCTGGCCAGCCTCTGGATGCACAACGGCTTTGTGACGCGTGACAACGAGAAAATGTCAAAGAGTCTGGGCAATTTCTTTACCATTCGTGACATTCTGGCGCGCTACGATGCCGAGACCACGCGGTTTTTCATCATCCGGGCGCACTACCGTAGTGCCCTGAATCACAGCGACGCGCATCTGGATGATGCCCGTAACTCACTTAAACGTCTCTATACGGCGCTGGATCTGGTAACTCCGGTGGCAACGAGCATCGACTGGATGCAGCCCTTTGCCGCGCGCTTCAAGGCGGCGATGGATGAAGACTTTGGTACGCCCGAGGCGGTGGCGGTGCTGTTTGAGCTGGCCACCGAAGTCAATAAAACCCGTTCTGCCGAACTGGCGGGCCTGCTCAAGGCGCTGGGCGCTTGCATTGGGCTGCTGCAAGGTGATCCCAAGCTGTTTTTGCAGGCCGGCGCCACGCTGGATGAAGCGGCTATTACCACCTTGATTGCACAACGTGCTGCTGCCAAAGCGGCCAAGGATTTTGCCGCGGCGGACCGCATTCGCCAGGAACTCCTGGCTAAAGGCATTGTCCTCAAGGATTCACCTGCCGGCACCACCTGGGAGGTTGGGCAATGATTTGTTTCGCAATCGTTTTGGCATCCAGCCCCCGAAAGCAGAGCGATGGCAGCTACTAAAACTATAGCGACCGTGATCGCCACCCCCGTCTATTGGGAAGACGCCTGCAAGCACCTGATGAAAAAAGACCGGGTAATGAAGCGGCTCATCCCCCAGTTTGGCGACGCCTGCCTGCAAACCCGGGGCGATGCCTTTGTCACGCTGGCGCGCAGCATTGTGGGTCAGCAAATTTCGGTCAAGGCGGCCCAGACCGTGTGGGACCGCTTTGCGCTGCTACCCAAAAAAATCACGGCCGGCAATGTGCTCAAGCTCAAGGTGGACGACATGCGCGCGGCCGGTTTGAGTGTGCGCAAGGTCGAATACCTGGTGGATCTGGCCCTGCACTTTGACAGTGGTGTCGTGCACGTCAAGGCCTGGGAGACGATGGACGATGAGGCTATCATTGCCGAGTTGATCGCCATTCGTGGCATTGGCCGCTGGACGGCCGAGATGTTTTTGATCTTTCACCTGATGCGCCCCAATATATTGCCGCTGGACGATGTGGGCCTGATCAACGGCATCAGCCAGAGTTATTTTTCGGGCGACGTGGTCAGCCGCAGCGACGCCCGCGAAGTTGCCGCTGCGTGGGCGCCTTATTGCAGCGTGGCAACTTGGTATATTTGGCGCTCGCTGGATCCGGTACCGGTGGAATACTGAGACCTTGTGGGACAGACCGCAGCGACACGAAGTGCGCAAACTCTGTCCCCAACTGATTAAGAATTTGTGGGACAAGCCGCAGCGCCTCGGCGCCAGGCTCGGTCCCCAACTATTTAGGAGCATCTGTGGCCAAAAAAACATTCCTCGATTTCGAGCAACCGATTGCCGATCTCGAAAACAAGATTGAAGAGCTGCGCTACGTGCAGACCGAGTCGGCCGTTGATATTTCGGCCGAGATTGACCAGCTGGCCAAGAAAAGCCAGCAGCTCACCAAAGACATCTACAGTAATCTGACGCCTTGGCAAATTACCAAAATTGCCCGTCATCCCGAGCGTCCGTACACGCTGGATTACGTCAATGAACTGTTCACTCATTTCGTAGAACTGCACGGCGACCGGCATTTTGCCGATGACCTGAGCATTGTGGGCGGCTTGGCGCGTTTCAATGGCACACCCTGCATGGTGCTGGGCCAGCAAAAAGGACGCGACACCAAAGAGCGTGGCCTGCGCAACTTCGGCATGAGCAAACCCGAGGGTTATCGCAAAGCGTTGCGGCTCATGAAAACCGCTGAAAAATTCAAGCTGCCGGTCTTCACCTTTGTCGACACGCCCGGCGCCTACCCCGGCATTGACGCCGAAGAACGCGGCCAGTCGGAGGCCATCGGCCGCAACATCTTCGAGATGGCGCAGCTTGAAGTGCCCATCATCACTACCATCATCGGCGAGGGGGGCTCGGGCGGTGCCTTGGCGATTTCGATTGGCGACCAGGTGCTGATGCTGCAGTATTCGATTTATTCGGTCATCAGTCCTGAAGGCTGTGCTTCCATCCTCTGGAAAACCGCCGACAAGGCGCAGGAAGCGGCGGACGCGCTGGGCATTACCGCGCATCGCCTCAAGGCGTTGGGCGTGATTGACAAGATCGTCAACGAGCCGGTCGGCGGCGCGCACCGCGATTACAAGCAGATGGCCGCTTTCCTCAAGCGTGCCCTGAACGACGCCTTCCGTCAGGTCAGCGACCTCAAGGTCAAAGAGCTGCTGGACCGGCGCTACGATCGCCTGCAAAGCTATGGCCGCTTCACCGATACCAAGGCGGCGGCCAAGTAGCGTGTTGGCAAGTAACGTGTGACGACGACGCTGGCCGACGCTGTTTCCGCCTTTTCGCCCGCCTTGCCGCTGGCGGTGGCTTTCAGCGGCGGCGCCGACTCCACCGCCTTGCTGCTGGCATGTGCCGAAAAATGGCCGGGGCAGGTGCATGCGGTCCACATTCACCATGGTCTGCAGGCGGCGGCTGACGATTTCGAGCGGCATTGTCAGGCCTTTTGCGCGCAGCTTGATGTGCCGTTGACGGTCAGAAGGGTGGATGGTCGTCACCTGCCCGGCCAAAGCCCGGAGGACGCGGCACGTCGTGCCCGTTATAAGGCTTTTGAGGCTGTAGCCCTTGTTGACTATGCGCAAGCAGCTATTAAAAATATAGCAATTGCGCAGCACGCCGATGACCAGGTGGAGACGCTTTTACTGGCCTTGAGCCGGGGCAGTGGTCTGCCGGGCTTGAGCGCCATGCCCGCCAGTTGGCTGCGTGCGGGTATCACCTACCACCGCCCGTTGCTGCGGGTACGGGCCTCCGACATCCGGGCCTGGCTGGTCTGCCGTGGCGTGGGCTACATCGAAGATCCGACCAATGTCGATGAGCAGTTCACCCGCAACCGCATCCGTGCGCGGCTGTTACCCGCACTGGAAGCCACGTTCCCGCAATTTCGCGACACTTTTGCCCGCAGTGCCGCGCACGCGGCACAGGCCCAGGCGGTGTTGCTGGATGTGGCCGAGCAAGACCTGGCGCTGATTGGCGCCCCCCCGCTGATTGTTCATATTCAACGCCTGAGCCGTCCCCGGCAGGCCAATGTGCTGCGCCACTGGCTCAATACCACGTACAACGTGGTGCCCAGCGCGGCGCAGTTGGCCGAGTTGCTGGATCAGATTGCCGCCTGCACCACACGCGGGCATCAGATCCGCATCAAGGTCGGCACCGGCTTCTGTGAGCGCCGGGGGCTTGTGCTGCATTGGTACAATCCTGCGGTTTTGCTCTAAAAAATTCTTCCAATGGCATTGATTGTTCACAAATACGGCGGCACGTCGATGGGTTCTACCGAACGCATCCGCAATGTCGCCAAACGCGTTGCCAAATGGGCGCGCGCTGGCCACCAGATGGTGGTCGTGCCCTCCGCCATGAGCGGCGAAACCAACCGTTTGCTGGGTCTGGCCAAGGAGTTGGCCCCAAATAAACCCGCTGACGCCTACAGCCGCGAGCTTGATATGCTGGCGTCCACCGGCGAGCAGGTGTCGAGCGCGCTGTTGGCGATTGCGCTGCAGGCTGAAGGCATGGACTCAGTCAGCTACGCCGGCTGGCAAGTGCCTATTCGCACCAATAGCGCCCATACCAAAGCCCGCATCGAATCGATTGACGACACACGCGTTCGCGCTGATCTGGAGGCTGGCAAGGTGGTTATCGTCACCGGTTTTCAGGGGCTGGACGAGCTCGGCAACATCACCACCCTGGGACGCGGCGGCTCGGATACTTCCGCCGTGGCCGTGGCCGCTGCCATGAAGGCCGCAGAATGCCTGATCTACACCGATGTGGATGGCGTCTACACCACCGACCCGCGTGTGGTGCCCGAAGCCCGTCGCCTGCAAACGGTGAGCTTTGAAGAGATGTTGGAGATGGCCTCCATGGGCTCCAAAGTGCTGCAAATCCGTTCGGTGGAGTTTGCCGGCAAATACAAGGTGAAGCTGCGCGTTTTGAGCAGTTTCACCCCTTGGGACATTGATATCAACGAGGAAGCCGCTTCCGGCACCCTGATTACTTTTGAGGAAGACGAACATATGGAGCAAGCCATTGTTTCCGGCATTGCATTCAACCGCGATGAAGCCAAAATCTCCGTACTGGGCGTGCCCGACAAGCCCGGCATTGCCTACCAGATTCTCGGTGCCGTGGCCGATGCCAACATTGAAGTCGATGTGATCATCCAGAACATCAGCAAAGACGGCAAGACCGATTTCAGCTTCACCGTCAACCGCGGCGAATATGCCAAAGCGGTGGATTTGCTGAAAGAAAAAGTGCTTCCCAGTCTGGGCGCACAAGAGGTGGTGGGCGACACCAAGATCTGCAAGGTCTCCATCGTCGGCATCGGCATGCGCAGCCATGTGGGTATTGCCAGCAAAATGTTTCGTGTCCTGAGCGAAGAAGGTATCAACATCCAGATGATTTCCACCTCTGAAATCAAGACTTCGGTCGTGATTGACGAGAAGTACATGGAGCTGGCAGTGCGTTCATTGCACAAAGCTTTTGATCTGGACCAGCCTCCGGTCTAAAAACCGGGCCGAGTCGTGAGATAATCTAGCTTCTGATTTTTAGGAAACGTGACCGAGTGGCCGAAGGTGCTCCCCTGCTAAGGGAGTAGGGGGTGTAGAGCCTCCTCGAGAGTTCGAATCTCTCCGTTTCCGCCAGATAGTGAGTTTGAAGACTTTTAAGGAAGTCAAAAACCAAAAAAACCCCGTAATTCAACAGATTACGGGGTTTTTTGTTTTTAACGACTAGCAAGCAGCATTGATCGTCAATCCAAAACGCTGTGCCCTATACGGGGGAACTCGGGATTTACCGATACCCCCTGTGATCGACACCGCATGCCAGCAGGCCGACTGTCTCCATCTCACAAAATAATAGCCACCTACCCTCGCAGGCCGAGGATAGGTGGCTTTTTTTCTTGGTGATTACAGATTGTCAGTAAAGCTGCGCAGCTTGTCAGAGCGCGAGGGGTGCTTGAGCTTGCGCAGCGCCTTGGCTTCGATCTGGCGAATACGCTCGCGCGTTACGTCAAACTGCTTGCCCACTTCTTCGAGCGTATGGTCGCTGGTCATCTCAATGCCGAAACGCATGCGCAGCACCTTGGCTTCGCGCGGTGTGAGGCTGTCCAGAATGTCTTTGACCACATCGCGCAGACCGGCCTGCATCGCGGCTTCCATGGGCGCGGTGTTGGCGGCGTCTTCAATGAAATCTCCCAGATGGGAGTCGTCATCGTCGCCGATGGGCGTTTCCATGGAGATCGGCTCTTTGGCGATCTTCATGATCTTGCGGATTTTGTCTTCCGGGATCTCCATCCGTTCGGCCAACACGCTGGCATCGGGCTCAAAGCCGAACTCCTGCAGATGCTGGCGGCTGATGCGGTTCATCTTGTTGATGGTTTCGATCATGTGCACCGGGATACGGATGGTGCGGGCCTGGTCAGCGATCGAGCGCGTGATGGCTTGGCGAATCCACCAGGTAGCGTAGGTCGAGAATTTGTAGCCGCGGCGGTATTCGAATTTGTCCACGGCCTTCATCAGACCGATGTTGCCTTCCTGGATCAAGTCCAGGAATTGCAGGCCGCGGTTGGTGTACTTCTTGGCGATTGAGATCACCAGGCGCAAGTTGGCCTCAATCATTTCTTTCTTGGCCGCGCGTGATGAATACTCGCCTTGGTTCATGCGCTTGTTGATGTCCTTGAGCTGGTCGAGCGGCACCACCACGCGCGATTGCAGATCGGTGAGCTTTTGCTGCAGGTCCTGTACCGGCGGGATATTGCGGCCCATGACCGTGCTCCACGGTTTGCCGGCTGCTGCTTGCTTCTCGATCCATTTCAGGTTCAACAACTGGCTGGCGACCTTGTTGCCATGCTTGTCGCGACCACTGAAATCGGCAATGAAGTTTTCTTGCGGGTAGCCGCATTTGTCCACAATGATGCGGCGCAGTTCGCGCTCTTTCTTGCGAACATCGTCCACTTGAGAACGCACCATGTCGCACAGCTTCTCAATGGCTTTGGCGGTGAAGCGGATCGACATCAGCTCTTCAGACAGGGCCTTCTGCGTCTTGATGTAGGCGGGGGTGCCGTACCCTTCCTTGTCATAGATTTTGTGGATTTTTTCAAACAGCTCACGCATTTTGTCGAAACGGGTGAGCGCCTCGCGTTTGAGTTCTTCCAGCTTTTTGGTCAGTGCTTTGGAGCCGCCTTTGCCGTCGTCATCGTCGGCGGCATCGAATTCGTCGAAATCTTCCTCGGCCACGTAATCGTCGGCTTCATTGGGGTTGGAGAAGCCGTCCACGATGGTGGTGATAACGACTTTGGCTTCGCGGATGTCTTCGCCCAGGCGCAAGATTTCGGCAATGGTGGCGGGGGAGGCCGAGATGGCCTCCATCATGGCCATCAAGCCGCCTTCGATGCGCTTGGCAATTTCGATTTCGCCTTCGCGCGTCAACAACTCCACGGTACCCATTTCGCGCATGTACATGCGCACCGGGTCGGTGGTGCGGCCAAACTCGCTGTCCACGGTGGAGAGCGCCGCTTCAGCTTCTTCTTCGGCTTCTTCTTCGGTGGCGGCAGTCGAGACATTGTTGTTGAGCAGCAGTGTCTCGGCATCCGGCGTTTGCTCGTAGACGGCCACGCCCATGTCGTTGAGCATCGCGATCACGACCTCAAGCGTTTCGGCATCAACCAGCTTATCGGGAAGGTGATCGGAAATCTCGCCGTGCGTCAGGTAGCCGCGCGTCTTGCCCAGCTTGATCAGGGCCTTGAGGCGCAGGCGGCGTTTAGCGATGTCTTCTTCGGACAGCACCGTTTCGTCCAGGCCAAACTCTTTCATCAGCGCGCGCTCTTTCGCTTTGCTGATTTTCATGCGCAGAGGTTTGACTTTTTCGCCTGTAACTATCGGCTCTCCCACCAAGTCGGCTTCGATGTCCGACATATCCGCATCGTCTCCACCGCCCGAATCGGCCGCAGCTTTGGGTTTACGGCCGCGCTTGGCCCCGGTTTTGGGGGGCGCGTCTGATTCCGCTGCGGCAGCTTTGGGTGGGCGACCCGGTTTTTTCTTGACGGCCTGACCCGCCTTGAGGAGGGCGTCCGCCGCTTCCTGCAATTGAAGGGCAGACATTTTGGCAGGAGACTTGGATACGGGCACTGTTTCGACTTTCTTCTCGGGCTTTTTAATAGCGGTCTTGGTCGCCACTTTGACCACGGCCTTCGGGGGCGTAGCCTTGGACGCCGGTTTGGCGGCGACCTTGGTAGCGGGCTTTGCAGCGGACTGGACAGGCTTCTTGGACTTTTGAACAGGCATGTAAAAACCTCAGAATTTCAAAAAACAAACAGAGTGAACAGGCGCCGCAAACGACCGACGCAGTTTTTGTGACAGAGGAAAAAATCCTCAACGGCAAGATGTGAGGGCGAACATTTGGTGTGCAGTCCTTGCGGTAAGGTAGCCGGTCGTGAACAGTGTCATCGTTTGGCTGGACCCGGAGGTGCTGCTGTCGCTCTTGCCAGAAATCAAGTTTTGGATTATACCTCGAGTTTTCAAAAAATCAATTTCGAAAACTTGAGCTTTCAGTTTGTGGCCATGCCGAGCTGTCTCAACCTGGCGGATTCAATCAGCCTGCGAAAGTGCTGATTCAAGTTGCAGCCTCCGGGACTGGAGCTCGCGGTAGAGGAGTAGGGCGGATGGATCGGCCTTGGAGGCTGCGATGGCCTCGGTTTGTTGAATTTTGATTCGCTCGACCAGCATGCGGTTGAGCAGATTGCGCAGTTCGGCGGCGGATTCGTCCGCTTCTTCTGCGTCGCCGAGTTCGTGATCGGCCATGAGCCGAACCGCGAGGTCTTCTCCTTCGTGCTCTCGCAGACCTTCACGTAAAGCGACCCATGTCTGCGGGCCGTGTTCATGCAGCTGGCTTTCCAGCCAGACAAACAGGGGGCCGTGTGGCGCGGGTAGCTCGCACAGCATGCTGTGGTCTTCGGCCGTCAAGACTTCGAGCGCCGCCATGTCACCCAGCAGAATCCGGGTGGCATGATCGGCCCGGCTGGCTGGCATTGAGCGTCCACCCAAGCGCGGGCGTGGCGTAAATTTCTTTCGTAAATTACCGCTGTAGCCCCCGAATTCATTTCGTGACTCGCTATCTTTTGAATAGCGTTTTAGTTTTTCTTCGCTGCTGCCTGCCGGTTTGGGGTTCCACACCTCGGTCAATTCGCGGCTGGACAATTGCACCTGGTCGGCAATTTCGGTTAACAACTGTCGCTTCAGCGCGCCATCGGGCAGCAGCATCCACAAGGGCTTGGCGTTACTGGCCATGTGAGCACGGCCTTCCGCGGTGTTCAGGTCGCAGCCCTCACGCGCGGCGTCGATCAAAAAGCGGCTTAATGGGACGGCTTCGCTCACATAGCGGGCGAAGGCCTCGCGGCCGTTTTCGCGAATGAAGCTGTCCGGGTCGTGCTCCGCTGGCAAAAACAGAAATTTGACGCTGCGCACATCGGTGGCAAAGGGCAGGGCGGCGTCGAGCGCCTTGCGCGCGGCACGCCGGCCTGCGGCGTCGCCATCGAAGCTGAACACCACCGCATCGGTAAAACGAAACAGCTTTTGCACATGCTCCGCCGTGCAGGCGGTGCCCAGCGTGGCAACGGTGTTGGGGAAGCCAAGCTGGGCCAGCGCCACCACGTCCATGTAACCCTCGGTCACCAGCGCATAACCCTGCTCGCGCAAAGCGTGGCGGGCTTCAAACAGGCCGTACAGCTCGCGCCCCTTGCTGAAAACGGGGGTTTCAGGGGAATTGAGGTATTTGGGCTTGTCGTCACCCAGCACCCGACCACCAAAGCCAATGCATTCGCCCTTGACGTTTCGGATGGGAAACATCACCCGGTCGCGAAAGCGGTCATAGCGTTTTTCTTCGCCAGAAGCGTCGTCAATATTCAGGATGACCAACCCGCTTTCCACCAGCAGAGGGTCGTCATAGTTGGGGAAAACGCTGGCCAGACTGCGCCAACCCTCGGGCGCATAGCCCAAGCCGAACTGTTTGGCAATTTCACCCGACAGGCCGCGACCTTTGAAGTAATCCTTCGCTTTGGTGGACTCTTTCAGATGTTTTCTGTAGGCCTCACCGGCTTTTTCGAGTACATCGTTCAAGGTGGTCTGCTTTTCCCGCTGCTCGGCCGCGCGGGCCCGGTCTTGGGGGCTGGCGTCATCTTCGGGCACCTGCAAGCCGTATTGCTGGGCCAGGTCTTTCACTGCCTCTACAAACGTCATGCCCGCGTGGTCCATCAAAAAGCTGATGGCATTGCCGTTCTTGCCGCAGCCAAAGCAGTGATAGAACTGCTTGGCAGGACTGACCGAGAATGAAGGTGATTTTTCCCCATGAAATGGGCACAGGCCCATGAAATTGGCGCCGCCTTTTTTGAGTTGCACATAGCGGCCCACGATCTCCACCACGTCAGCGCGCGCTATCAGCTCCTGAATGAATGTTTGGGGAATGGACATGCAGTGATTGTAGAAACCCGAAGATCAGGCTGGCGCTCAGTCGCCGATCACCACGCCTTCACGCCGCGGATCGGCGCCACCAAAAAAGCCGGTGGGGGTGCGCTGGATGGCTTGCAGGCCGCTGGTCATGTTGACCTCCCGCACCTCATGACCACGGGCTTTGAGTGCTTCAATGGTCGCTGGCGGAAAACGCTTTTCTTCCAGCAGGGTGGGACCGTTGAGGGACGCGAAATTGGGCAGGTTGATGGCTTCCTGGGTGTTCAACCCCCAGTTCAGGACACCGTAAAGCGTCTTGGCCGTGAAGTGAATGATGAGTGCGCCACCTGGGCTGCCTCCGCTCATGACGAACTGCCCGGTTGCTTTGTCAAATACCAGGATAGGGGCCATCGACGAGCGGGGGCGCTTGCCGCCCTGGACGCGGTTGGCAATCGGGGTGCCGGTTGCGTCAGTCGGGGCAAAGCTGAAGTCAGTCAATTCGTTGTTCAGCAGAAAGCCGCCGGGGAGTCCGGCACCGCGGTTGACCATCTGGCGCGCCCCCCAAGCGTCTTCAATGGTGCTGGTCATAGCCAGCGCGTTGCCCCAGGCGTCGACGATGGAGATGTGCGAGGTGCCGTATTCGGGTTGTTCAGGCATGGGCGCGAAGCTGGTCTTGACGCTGCCAGGCACGCCCGGCTGGGCTGTTTTCATGCTGGGGGCGTCAGCACCGCTGGCGATCAGCTGGCTGCGCCTGGCCAGATAGTCCGGTGCCAGCAGACTCATCCAGTCGCCCGCCGGGGCGCTTACAAAATCCGGATCGGCCAGGTACTGGGCCCGGTCAGCAAAGGCCAGCCGCGAGGCTTCGGTGTACAGGTGCAACCAGTCGGCACTGGGTATGACGCCGGGCAAAGCAGGTTCCGGCGCGAGGCTGGCAGCGGCGGTGTTGTTCAAAATACCCAGAATCTGAGCAATGGCAATCGTGCCTGAACTGGGTGGCGGCATGCCACAGATTCGGTAGTCTTTACGCTCAGGCGTTTCGGGTCGGGATGTCCGGACCGTGTAGTCAAAGCAAAGCGGTGTGCGTTTTTTGGCCTGATAGTGGGCCAGATCGCTCAGGGACAACTGGCCGGGATGCGTGGGGTGTTGCTGGACCTTGTTCACCATGGCCTGCGCAATGTCTCCCTCCATCAGTGCCTTGGCGCCGCCGCTGGCGATGCGTCTGAGAACGGCGCCTAGTTCCGGGTTTTTCAGCAGATGCCCGGCGGGCCAGGCCTTGCCGGCGGCATCATAAAAATAGGAAGCAGCCACCGGGTCTTTTTTTAGGTGTTGTTCGCTGGCCAGCAGTGTGCTCATGCGGGCGCTGACCCGAAAGCCGCCCTCGGCCAGCGCAATGGCCGGCTCGAACAGTTTGGCCCAAGGCAATTTGCCGTACTGCTGGTGGGCCATCTCCAGCATCCGAACCGTGCCCGGCGTGCCAACAGAGCGACCACCCACCACGCCCTCGATAAAGGGAACCGGTTTTCCGTCAAGGCCGATAAAAAGTGTCTCGGTCGCGGCTGCGGGGGCAGTTTCACGGCCATCAAAGGCTTCTGTCTCCTTGCCGTTGTAGTGCACCAGGAATGCTCCGCCGCCGATGCCACTGGATTGGGGTTCAACCAGCGCAAGCACCATCTGCACGACGATGGCCGCATCCACGGCGCTGCCACCGGCCTTGAGCACCTGATAGCCTGCGTTGGTGGCCAGCGGGTTGGCGGCGGCAACAGCAAATTTTGAAGTAGTCCACACCGGCTTTTCGGAATAGCCTGATGCGCCTTCAGGCTGGTCTGGAATGATGTAGTTGAAATGGCCCTGGCTGGCACAGCCTGCGGCAAACAGTGCCGCCAGCAGGGACAGGGTGACAACTTTCATGGACGGCTCCTTGTGGTGGGAGCGTCCATGGTATTTCAGTTTTAATTATGGCCCCCACACTCGGCACTTCGTGTCCTCGCTGCCCCCCAAGGGGGTTGATCCGTCTTGGGGCGGCCCGGCGCCGGATTTAACGCGGCGCCAGGCGAATCGCGCCGTCGAGGCGGATCACCTCACCGTTGAGCATGTCGTTCTCAAAAATGTGCTGAGCCAGTTTGGCGTAGTCCTGAGGCGTGCCCAGGCGCGAAGGAAACGGCACGCTGGCGGCCAGCGAGTCCTGCACTTCTTTGGGCATGCCGAACATCATGGGCGTGCCGAAAATGCCGGGGGCGATGGTCATGTTGCGAATGCCGCTGCGTGCCAGATCGCGGGCGATGGGCAGCGTCATGCCGACAATGCCGCCTTTGGAGGCGCTGTAGGCTGCCTGGCCAATCTGGCCGTCATAGGCTGCCACCGATGCGGTGGAGATCATCACGCCGCGCTCACCAGTTGCTTCGGGCTCGTTCTTGCACATGGCGTCGGCGGCCAGGCGAATCATGTTGAAGCTGCCGATCAAATTGACAGTGATGCATTTGCTGAACACACCCAGGTTGTGCGCACCATTCTTGCCTACCGTTTTCTCGGCCGGCGCAATGCCCGCGCAGTTGACCAGACCCATGAGTTTGCCCATGGACACTGCCTTGGCTACAACCGCCTGGCCGTCCGCTTCGTTGCTCACGTCGCACTTGACAAATGCGCCACCAATTTCCTTGGCAATGGCATCACCTTTTTCGGCTTGCATGTCGGCGATGACCACTTTGCCACCTTTGGCCGCCAGCATGCGGGCGGTGCCTTCGCCCAGGCCGGATGCGCCACCTGTAACGATAAATACTTTGCCTGCGATGTCCATATTGATCTCCAAAAACAATTGACGTTAACGTAAACGTCAATTATGGCGCATCAATCTCTTTTTCTTTTGATTGTGAAGCGAGTGTGAGTGGATCGCTGCTACAATTAAGGCTCTCGGACAAATCCTTAGGCGCGTAGCTCAGCTGGTTAGAGCACCACCTTGACATGGTGGGGGTCGTTGGTTCGAGTCCAATCGCGCCTACCAGCATTTCCCTCTGAAGATGACCAGTCTTCAGCAGCACAGGGAAATGCTAGAAAAATGAAATATGCTTAGCCGGAAAACCATTCGCTCAAATGAATGGTTTTGGTCCAAGCCAGAGGAGTCCCCATGCAAAACAAAAAATCCGCAGAGACAAAAGTCGCTCAGCGCGTTATAAAAAAATACCCCAATCGGCGGCTTTACGATACTGATACGTCGAGTTACATCACGTTGGCGGAAGTCAAGCGTTTGGTGATGGACAGCGAGCCTTTCGTTGTGCTTGATGTCAAAACCGGAGAGGATCTCACCCGCAATATCCTGCTTCAAATTATTCTTGAAGAAGAGGCCAATGGGTCTCCCATGTTTACCGCGCCGGTGCTGGCCAGTGTGATCCGGTTTTATGGACATTCCATGCAGGGCTTAATGGGTGGCTATCTGGAAAAAAATATCCAGTCCTTGATGGATGTTCAGACTAAATTCACAGAGCAGTCCAAAGGATTGACGCCAGAAATGTGGACACAGTTCGTCGCCCTGCAGTCCCCTGTGTTGCAGGGGATGATGGGCGGTAATCTGGAGCAGTCCAAGAATATGTTGGCACAAATGCAGGAGCAGATGCAAAAACAGACCGGCCAGATGCTAGAGGCTTTCGGGATCAAACGCTAACCAGAGCGAATGCTGGAACAATTAACATATGAGCGAAGTTATTTCAAAAAGCAACACTGCACCCAAAGTCGGTTTCGTTAGCCTCGGTTGCGCCAAGGCGCTGACAGATTCCGAGCTGATCCTGACGCAACTGAGTGCCGAAGGTTATCAAACCTCCAAAACATTCCAGGGTGCCGATCTGGTCATCGTCAACACCTGTGGCTTCATCGATGATGCGGTCAAGGAAAGTCTGGACACCATCGGCGAGGCGTTGGCAGAAAACGGCAAGGTCATCGTCACCGGTTGCCTGGGCGCCAAAGCGGCTGAAGGCGGTGGCAATCTGGTTCGGCAAATGCACCCCAGTGTGCTGGCCGTTACCGGCCCGCAGGCGACGCAGGAAGTGATGGATGCGGTGCACGCCAATTTGCCCAAGCCGCACGATCCTTTTCTCGACCTGGTGCCCAATATATTCGGTGTGGCCGGCATAAAGCTGACACCCCGACATTACGCCTACATCAAGATCAGCGAAGGCTGCAACCACCGCTGCACGTTTTGCATTATTCCGTCCATGCGCGGAGATCTTGTGTCGCGGCCCATTGGTGATGTGCTCAATGAAGCGCGTGCCCTGTTTGAAGGAGGCGTCAAGGAGTTGCTGGTGATCAGCCAGGATACCTCAGCTTATGGCGTCGACGTCAAGTACCGCACCGGATTCTGGGACGGCAAGCCGATCAAGACACGCCTGCTGGAATTGGTGCAGGCGCTGGGCGACATGGCGGAACCTTATGGTGCCTGGGTGCGCTTGCATTACGTGTACCCGTACCCCAGTGTGGACGAGGTGATTCCCTTGATGGCTACAGGCAAGATCCTTCCCTATCTCGATGTGCCTCTCCAGCATAGTCATCCGGATGTGCTCAAGCGCATGAAGCGTCCGGCCAGTGGCGAAAAAAATCTGGAGCGCATCCAGCGCTGGCGTGAGGCATGTCCCGACATTGTGGTGCGCAGTACTTTTATCGCAGGTTTTCCGGGTGAGACTGAAGAAGAGTTTTCTCACCTGCTGGATTTCATGCGGGAAGCCAAAATTGACCGTGCCGGGTGCTTTGCCTACAGCCCGGTGCAGGGCGCTGCTGCCAATGACATTCCGGGCATGTTGCCCCTCGAGCTGCGGGAAGAACGGCGTGCGCGTTTCATGGCCGTTGCCGAGGCTGTTTCGGCGGCCAAGCTGCAGCAGCGCATCGGTGCCACCATGCAGGTGCTGGTGGATTCGGCGCCAGCGATGGGCAAAAAAGGTGCTGTGGGCCGTTCCTATGCCGACGCGCCCGAGATTGATGGTGTAGTGAAGCTGCTGCCGCCTGAAAAAATAAGTAAGATTTTGCGAGTTGGTGAGTTCACCAAGGCCCGCATTGTGGGGGCACAGGGACATGATCTCGTGGCGCAGCCGTTTTAAAACTAATCTTTGTAGATCCGGCAGGACACCAAAATAGCCGCTGGTTGCGCAGTAGCCCAATGCGTTTGCCGCGGACTGCTAATTCCAGTGGTTTTGATGTAGTCGAGATGGTTGAGTTCAGGTCAAATAGTCCTGATGACGAAGCCAAGACCTCAGCAGCTTTCGGTAAGAAGACTTGCAACTCTGCAACGATGATTCACCATAGAAAAAGCCTCTTGCAAGAGCAAGAGGCTTTTCTATTTTTGGTGCCCGGAAGAGGACTCGAACCTCCACACCTTGCGGCACACGGACCTGAACCGTGCGCGTCTACCAATTCCGCCATCCGGGCATGGATGCTAGTATAGCATGGCTTTGAAGGCCTCTTTGCCAAGCTTCGATGAAGAGACGCTATACGAGACTGCTTTCTTACTTTAGTATTGCGAGATGTCTTTCACTTACCAAGCCCTTTGATTTTCAAAAGTTTTTTATTGCCAGATGCCGGATCTTTAATCCACTACTAGTTCATAGACACTAGTGCGTCTACCAATTTCGGTGCCTGTAAATACGAGGAAAGAGAGTAGTTCTATCAAAAATAGTAGCCAAACCAGCGGCTTGCTGGATGAAGTTGAAGGAACAGTTCAAGGTCACCGCGATGGTCATGGATTTGTATCCCGTGATGACGGTGAAGCTGACATCTATTTGCCACCCAACGAGATGCGTGCCGTGCTGCACAAAGACCGTGTCCTGGTTCGCATTGTGCGTAGTGATCGCAAGGGTCGGCCTGAGGGCCGGGTGCTTGAAATCATCGAGCGGCCCAAGCAGCCCATCATTGGGCGTCTGTTACAGGAAAGCGGCATCTGGATCGTCGTCCCTGAAGACAAACGCTACGGCCAGGATGTGCTGATTCCCAAGGCAGCCACGGGCGCTGCCAAGCCGGGTCAGGTCGTTGTCGTTGAATTGACCGAGGCGCCGGCCTTGTATGGCCAGCCGGTGGGGCGCGTCATGGAGGTGCTGGGTGAGGTGGACGATCCCGGCATGGAGATTGAAATTGCCGTGCGCAAATACAGCGTGCCGCATGAATTTTCTGATGCCTGTATTGCCTTGGCTCGCACCTTGCCGGATAAAGTGCAACCGCAGGACAAGAAACGCCGTGTTGATTTGACGGACGTGGCACTGGTAACGATCGATGGCGAGGATGCCCGTGACTTCGATGATGCGGTGTATTGCGAGCCGACAAAAATTGGCAAGGGTAAGTCCGCCGTCAAAGGGTGGCGCCTGTTGGTGGCGATTGCCGATGTCAGTCATTACGTGGAAACCGGTTCTGCCATCGATATAGATGCCTATGACCGAGCCACCAGCGTGTATTTCCCGCGCCGCGTCATTCCGATGCTGCCCGAGAAATTGTCCAATGGGTTGTGTTCGCTGAATCCGGAAGTCGAACGCCTGTGCATGGTGTGCGACATGATGGTGACCGAAGACGGCGAGGTATCGGCCTACCAGTTTTACCCCGCCGTGATGTGGAGCCATGCCCGGTTCACCTACAACGAAGTGGCGGCGATTCTGGCCAACACACGTGGCCCCGAAGCTTTGAAGCGCAAAGATCGGGTGACGGATTTGTTGAATTTGCACGATGTGTTTCAAGCACTGTTGAAGTCACGCGTGCGCCGCGGCGCGGTGGATTTCGAGACCGTTGAGACCCAGATCGTTTGCGATGAAAGCGGACGCATCGAAAAAATCGTGCCGCGCACCCGCAATGATGCGCACAAGCTGATTGAAGAAGCCATGCTGGCGGCCAACGTCTGCAGTGCAGACTACATTGCGCAGAGCAAACACGCTGGTTTGTTTCGGGTGCATGAGGGCCCCACGCCCATGAAAATTGAGATTCTTCGCAACTATCTCAAAGCCACTGGCCTGGGGTTGTCCATCAGCGATGATCCGGCGCCAGGCGAGTTTCAGGCCATTGCTAACGCGACCAAAGACCGGCCTGACGCGCAGCAGATTCATTCCATGCTGTTGCGCTCCATGCAGCAGGCCATCTATACCCCGGTTAATGAAGGCCACTTCGGTTTGGCGTTTGATGCCTACACCCATTTCACCAGCCCGATCCGGCGTTACCCGGATCTGCTGGTGCATCGAGTCATCAAGGCGATTCTGGCCAAGACCAAGTACCAGTTGCCGGTACTGCCCACGCCGGGCGAAGCCCACGCCAAGCTGTCGCGCCGACTTGAAAAAGGGCTGGCCGCGCGCGTTGCTGAACCGGGGCAAAAGCCCAAGAAATTGAGTCCCGAAATCCAGGCCTGGCAGGCCGCTGGGATGCATTGCAGCGCCAATGAACGCCGCGCCGACGAAGCCAGTCGCGATGTTGAGGCCTGGCTCAAATGCAAGTACATGCACGAGCACCTTGGCGAAGAGTACGGCGGGGTGGTCAGTTCCGTGACCAGCTTCGGAATTTTCGTCACGCTGGACGCCATGTTTGTTGAAGGACTGGTGCACATCACCGAGCTGGGTGGCGAGTACTACCGCTTTGACGAAGCGCGCCAGGAGTTGCGTGGCGAGCGCTCTGGTATGCGTTACGCCATTGGTTCCCGTGTTCGGGTACAGGTCAGCCGGGTTGACCTGGATGGCCGCAGGATTGATTTCCGGCTGATTCAGGAAGGTGAGGGGCTGGTGTCCCGTGCCATGAAAGACAAAGGGGCGCTGAGTGAGGACGGCGGACGTGCCGATATGGACGATAAATCGGCCAGATATTCTGCCAAGCGCCCGACACGAAAAATATCAGAGCCATTGGCTCGCGTTCCGAAATCTGCTATTCAAGGCGTGAAGGCGGTCGCCCGACAGGCCGCCGTCAAGAGCAAGGACAAAGGGAAGAAATCACGCCGCCGCACTTGATGTGATCAGCTACTTTTTTTAGTCAAAAAATAGAAATGACTTCAATTTCAAAAGTTGCCATCGTGACCGGTGCTGGCACGGGCATTGGCAAAGCGGCCGTGCTGGCGCTGCTCAAGGATGGCTATCGGGTTGTGCTCGCAGGCCGGCGTCCCGGACCTCTGGCCGAAGTGATTGCGCTCAGCGGTGTGCCTGATCGGGCGCTGGCGGTGCCCACCGATGTGTCTGACCCGGACTCGGTGCGGGCACTGTTCGATGCCACGGTGAGAGCGTTTGGTCGGGTGGATGTGCTGTTCAACAATGCCGGAGTCAGTGCACCGGGCATACCCCTGGAGGACCTGACACTGGCGCAATGGAAAAACGTGGTGGACATCAACTTCACCGGCATGTTCCTGTGCATTCAGCAGGCGTTCCGGGTGATGAAGGCGCAGACGCCGCGTGGCGGGCGCATCATCAACAATGGCTCCATCTCGGCCACCACGCCGCGTCCCAACTCCATTGCCTACACCTCAACCAAACACGCAGTGAAGGGGATGACCAAAGCCGCCTCTCTCGATGGCCGCAAGTACGACATTGCCGTGGGTCAGATCGACATTGGCAATGCGGCGACCGAAATGGCCGAGCGCATGGCCACCGGTATTCTGCAGGCCAATGGTGACATTGCGATTGAGCCTTTGATGGATGTAAACATTGTGGGTCAATCGGTGGTCTACATGGCCAGCCTGCCGCTGGAGGCGAATGTGATGTTCCACACCGTGATGGCGACCAAGATGCCGTTTGCCGGCCGTGGCTAACCAATTAATTAGAGAAATTGGCCTCTAGCCCTTATGCAGCGGGCGTAGATAGCTATTTATTTTGTAGCGAGTACCCAGCCATCCCCGGTGCACGAAGCAGTTGAATCAGTCGCCTGATGGCGCATGCCGGGCAAGTGACCCAGCCACCAGCGTGGCGCCAGTGGGCCAGCGGTCGGCAGCCAGGCCATGCTGGCAGACCGCCTGGCAGGCGGACTCGAAGGCGTCCAAGCCACCAGCCAGGCGTGCGCCGACCATGCCGGCCAGCACATCGCCGGTGCCTGCCGTGGCCAGTCTGGCGTTACCGGTGGGGTTGATGACCGGCGTTTGTCCCGGTGCTGCGATGACCGTGCCCGAGCCTTTGAGTACCACCGTGCAGCTAAAACGCTGCGCCAGTTGCTGGGCGGCCGCCAGGCGGTCGTGTTGCACCTGGGCGGCGGTGCTGCCCAGCAGGCGAGCCGCTTCCAGGGGGTGGGGTGTCAGTACGGTGGCGACAAGACGCTTGCCCCGGGCGATCAGCAAGGTTTGCAGTTGCGTGTCATTTGCTATCGCATTAATAGCGTCTGCATCAATAACGACGTGGGTAGCGGTCGATAAGATCCTTGCAAGCGGGCCGCGAACGGCGTCACCGCCGCCACAGCCGCACACCACCGTCAGGGCCTTGAACTCCAGCGCATGGACCGGTCTGAACATCAGCTCGGGCTGGCAGGTATCAACGGTCAGACTGCCGTCATCGAGCAGTCCCACAAAGACCCGGCCGGCGCCCGCGTGCAGGGCGGCGGATGCCGCCAGCAGGGCCGCACCGGTCATGCCCGGTGCGCCGCCGACCACGGCCACATCGCCATAGCTGCCTTTGTGCGAGGCATGGCGTCGTGCCGCGATGTCCGGTGCGCCCGCTAGCCAGGCCGTGGGCGCGGTGACCTGCTGTTTAAAAGACCGATCTTGACCGGCATCCAGCTCGTCCAGCCAGACGGTGCCGGCGGCATCGCGCCCATGGGCGGTGAACAAGCCGGGTTTGAGTGTGAGCAGGCTCAAGGTGTGGCGGGCTTTGACATGGTGTTGCGCCACAACGCCGGTGTCGGCCTGCAGTCCGGTGGGCAAATCGACGGCCAGCACCGGTGCGGTGCCCGCGTTCATCAGGTTGATCCAGTGTGCCATGCGGCCTTCTGGCGCACGAACATGGGCACCAAGGCCCAGCAAGGCATCAATGCATAAATCGCAGTCGTCAGGCGGTGTTTCGGTAAAGCTGACACCCGCCTCGACCGCCCGCTGGTACGACGCAGCAGCGTCCTGCGGCGCCATGTCTGCACTACCCAGCCAGGTCACCACCGGCAGCTTGCCCCAGCGGTGCAGGTGCAGGGCGGCTTCCAGCCCGTCGCCACCGTTGTTGCCGGGACCGCAGGCAATCCAGATGCGCCGGGCGTGGGGTGCCAGCGCCAGTGCCAGTTGCGCCACGGCCAGCCCGGCACGCTGCATCAGCGTGTGGGGTGGCAGGGTCGCCTGGGCGGCGTGTTCGATGCGGCGTGTGGCATCAACGCTGTACAAAGCCTGGCGCGAGCGGGAATCAATTTTCAGCATAAGGCCTAAAACTCGTAGCTTTCGCCTTCGCGGGCCAGCCGATAGTCCGGGCCTTCGGCTTGCGGTGGGTTATCCAAAAGCACTTGCCGGAAGACCGCATCCAGCGCGTCGTCGCTGCGGGTGGGTTCGTGGTGGGTGCAAAACAGCACCTTGGCGCCGGCGTCTTTGGCGTACTGGATGCTGGAGTTGAAGGTGCCGTGGCCCCACCCCTTTTTGGCCGGGTATTCCTGCTCGGTGTAGGAGCAGTCTGCAATCAGTACATCCACGCCATGCATGGCACGCCGGATGCTGTCGGCTTTTTCATCGACGAAGGTTTGATATTCGGCATACCCATCCTCCCCCGGCTCATAAATGTTCTGGGGCGGCTCATGGTCGCCGGTAAAGAACACCGATTTGCCGTTGGCTTCAATCCGGTAGCCGAAGTCAATGACGGGGTGGTTCATCAGGTAGGGTGTGACGGTGGCGGAGCCGATCTGGATGCTTTGTTCAGGAGCGAGCGTGACGTATTCAATACGCGCTTTCATCTCGGCTTCGCGTACCGGGAAATAGCTGTATTGCAGTTGAACCGACATGACCTGCTCCACGCCTTTGCCGGACACCGGGTCAAACGCACCATGCAGGCGCAACAGGTTGCCGGGAATGAAGTTGGGGATGAAAAAGGGCAAGCCCTGAATGTGGTCCCAGTGCGAGTGGCTGATGAGCACATTGGCGGTCACCGGCAACTCGGCCAGCAATGTTTGGGACAGGGGGAAGATGCCGGTACCGGCGTCGATGATGATCAACTCGTTGTTGTCGGTGCGAATCTCGATGCAGGTGGTGTTGCCGCCATAGCGCACGGTGTTCGGCCCTGGTGAAGCAATAGAACCGCGCACACCCCAAAATCTGACTTTCATGCCTTGCCCTCAAATTTTTGAAAATATCCTGGCTTCTTCAAACACGGACGTCAAGTCTCCCATAGACACAATGACTTCGTCCAGCGTCCCCCCCAGCCGTTTGGCTATTGTGGGCGGGAGTTCTTCAACGCAGGGATTTCCGCCGAAGCCGAATTCCAGCTTTTTACTGATCTGGTTGGCGGCAAAGACACAGGCGATCGCAGGCGTGTCCTTGAGGTCCGGGCCGTGCTGGTGACGAATGGTCTCAATCAGGTCAGCGGGAAAACGCCACTTTTCCACCAGCATCGCACCCACCACGGCGTGATCCACGCCGATAAGCGCGCGCAGGGCCAGGTGCAAAGAGCTTGCATCTGATTGGCTGGTTTCCAGTGCTTTGCGAAACTCCTGCGGCATGAACTGCGCAAACACCACTTTGCCAAAGTCATGCAGCAAGCCGGCAATAAAGCAATCCATCGGGTCGGCGTCATCAACGCGCAGCGCCAGTTGCTTGGCGATGCCGGCGGTGGCCAGCGAGTGCAGCAGGTACTGTTGACCGTCAAAACCGGCCGCATTGTCGGCGGGCAGCATGCCGATAGCGGCAATACTCAAGGCCAGGTTCTTGATGGTGTTGAAGCCCAGATAAACTACCGCATGGTTGATCGAGGTGATCTGCTTGGGCAGGCTGTAGTAGGCGGAGTTGACGACCCGCAGCACCTTGACCGTGACCACCGGGTCTTTGTCAATCACCTGCACCAGATCCTTGGGAGCGCAATTGACGTCACGCGTCAGCTCCAGGATTTTCTGGACGCTTTTGGGAAACGCAGGCATGCCGTCAACCGCAGCGGCCAGTTTTTGGGAGAGTTCGGGGCTCATGGCGTGGATTGTCTGTCAACGTTGCATTGTGCCAACAATAAGTGCACGACTTTAAGCGCGCAGTCGTTCAGTCCCAAACCCGGAGACATCCAGGTCGGGTGCCCGGCCACCGATCAGGTCGGCCAGGGCTCTGGCCGAGCCGCAACTTAAGCCCCAGCCACTGGCGCCATGCCCCAGGTTCAGCCAGAGTCCCGCCATGCCGCTGGCGCCGAGAATCGGCGGTCCGTCTGGCAGCATGGGGCGCGCGCCTTTCCACTCCTGCACGCCACTGGATAAATTGGCCGAGCCGGGAAACCAGTCGTGCAAAACCTTGTAGAGCGTTTGCAGGGCGCTGGCGCGTTTTTTGTCGGGTGATCCGCCGAGTTCGGCGCTGCCCGCCACCCGCACGCGGTTGCCCAGCCGTGAAATGGCAACCCTGTAGTGCTCGTCCATCACGGCACTGCGCGGGGCGTTGAGCGGCTCGCGGATGGCGGCGCTGACCGAGTAGCCGTGAACGGCTGCCAGCGGAATCTTCAGGCCCAAAGCGCCAAGCAGCCGGGCTGAATCCAGACCGGCGCACAGCACGGCGGCGTCATACTGGCGGGGCGTGTTTTCGCCGGCAACGCCCAGAGCCACCCCGCCGGATGAGCGCATTTGCGTGACGGTGGTGTTGAATGAAAATTTCACACCCATCCGCTGCGCCTCGTTTTTCAGCAACAGGGCAAACTGGCGGCAGTTGCCCACTTCGCTGTCCGGTAAATGCACGGCACCAAAAAATGCGGTGTCCGGATTGAGCGCAGTCTCGATCTTGCGGGCTTCCACCGGGTTGAGCTCTTTGAAAGCCACACCGGTATCACGCAGCACTTGCAGGCCAGGCTGCATCACTTTGTTGTCCTGCTCGGATCGCAGCAGCACCATGTAGCCGTCGCTGCGCTCGTATTCCAGTTTCAGATCGGCCGTGATGTGGTGCAGCCGCTCGCGGCTGTAAAAAGCCAGGCGTTGCAGGTGGGCCCGGTTGACCAGATAGGTGTCAAGTTTGCAGGCCCGGTACCACTTCCAGATCCAGGCCAGCTCTCGACCCGAGAGCGGCAACCCCACTTTGACGGGTGCGTAGCGGCTGAACAAGTGCTGGATCACCTTGGCCGGCATACCCGGTGCCGCCCAGGGGGTGACGTAGCCGGGTGCCACGATGCCGGCATTGGCAAAACTGGCTTCCTCGGCGGCGGCCCCGCGCCGCTCCAGCACGGTGACTTCGTGCCCGTCACAGGCCAACTCGTAGGCCGTGGTGACGCCGATGATGCCGGCGCCAATGACTGCAATCTTCATGAATCCCTTTTTCTTGTAAGCCTTGCGAGACAGACCGACGTGAAGCGGGGTCTGTTCTCAACTGACTATGTAAATGGTCTCTAGCCCCCGCGAAATAGGCGCAAGCAGCTATTGTTTTTGTAGCAATTGTTCGATCTGCAGCGCTATGTTAAGCACCGGGTCGTCGCGCAGGGCGCCAGCCCAGACCATCAAACCCACCGGCAACTCGTCGGGCGCCTGGCAGGGTAGCGAGATCGCGCAGCCATCGAGCATGTTGATCACACTGGTGTTGCGCAGCAACAGGGCGTTGATACGAAAAAAGGCGTCGTCGCGCTCGGACCCGGGTGCGACCTCCGCAATGGGGGGCGCCACCAGCGGTACGGTGGGCGACAGAAAAGCATCGAAGCCCTGCATGGCAGTTTCCATTCTGTTTATCCAACTGCGCCGGGCACCCTGAAGCTCTATGTAATCGCAAGCGCTCATTGTCGCACCCCGCTGGATGCGGGCAGCGACGCGAGGATCGTAGGTTTGGGCTTTGTGTTCGAGCAGATGGTGGTGCCAGGCGTAGCTCTCGGCGGCCGAGAAGCCGCCGCTGGCCTGAATTTGGGAGAGGTCGTTGATCTCGGACAGCGCGATTTCCTCAATTCGGGCGCCGGCATTGCGCAGGGTTGTCAGGGTGCGCTGCCAGGCGCGGGACACGGTGGCGTCCAATCCATCCAGCAGCAGGGTGTTGGCGACACCCAGGCGGTAAGCTGAAAGAGGGGCCGTGCTGCGCGTCACCCGTCGCTGGGCCAATAGCTCATGGGCCAGTATTGCGTCAGGTACGGAGCGGGTGAGGGCACAGACGGTATCCATCGTGGTTGACAGGGGTAGCGCGCCGTCGGTCGGCACCAGCCTGGCGGTGTTTTTGAAGCCAACAATGCCGTTAAGTGCCGCCGGAATGCGGATCGAGCCGCCCGTGTCCGAGCCCAGACCAATGAATGCAGCACCCGTTGCCACAGACACCGCAGCGCCCGACGAAGAGCCGCCAGGGATGCGGGGCACCTCAAGCGAGCACGCGTTGGCCGGGGTACCAAAGTGCGGATTGACGCCAACACCGGAGAACGCAAATTCAACCATGTTGGTGCGACCGATAAAAGCAGCGCCCGCACGTCGCAGCCGGGCGACGGCCAGACTGTCTTGCGTCGCGGGTGGGGCGCCACGGAGTGCGATGGAGCCAGCGCTGGTGGTTTGTCCCGCAACGTCGAACAGGTCTTTGATGGATACCGCCAAGCCAGCCAGCGGCGTTTCACGGATGTCCGGGGTGCTCGCAACGGCGCGGGCCTCGTCAAACGTAGGCTTGAGAAACACATGGTTGCAGCGCGCCGATTGCGCCGCATCAATGGCTTGCTCAATTTCTGCCTGCGAGTGGGTCTGGCCGCTGCGCAGCAAGTGCCGCGTCGTGTGAAGGTCTGGGAGCATGAGGTTACGGGGGGAAGTGGTATACTTTTCGGCTTTACTGGGTAGCCAAGTGGCTATTTGGTGAAAAATTAAGCAAACCAGTTTCATCAAGGTGTTGCGGCTTTTGCAGGCAAATTTAAAAGTGCCTTTAGAAGAAGCAAAAACGAACTGGATTTTAGACCTAACCTTTGGAGTTAAACATGTCAGTTACCATGCGCGAAATGCTGGAAGCCGGTGTCCATTTCGGCCACCAAACCCGCTTCTGGAACCCCAAGATGGCCCCGTATATTTTCGGCCATCGCAACAAGATTCACATTATCAACCTGGAAAAATCGTTGCCGATGTTCCAGGAGGCTGCCAAGTTTGCGCGCCAAATCTCCGCCAAGCGCGGCACCGTGCTGATGGTTGGTACAAAACGCCAGGCGCGTGAGACTGTGGCCCAGGAAGCCCAGCGTGCTGGTGTTCCTTATGTTGACCAGCGCTGGCTCGGCGGCATGCTGACCAACTTCAAGACGGTCAAGACTTCCATCAAACGCCTGAAAGACATGAAGATTCAGCAAGAAGCTGGTCTGGACAGTCTGAGCAAAAAAGAGCAGTTGATGTTTGCCCGCGAAATCGCGAAGCTGGAACGCGACATTGGCGGCATTCAAGACATGACGGTTCTGCCGGATGCCATTTTTGTGATTGACGTGGGCTTCCACAAAATTGCAATTGCTGAAGCCAAAAAACTCGGCATTCCCCTGATTGCGGTGGTGGATACCAATCACTCACCCGAAGGCATTGACTACATCATTCCTGGTAATGATGACTCCTCCAAGGCTGTTATTTTGTACGCCCGCGGTATCGCCGATGCGATCATTGAAGGCCGTGCCAATATGGTTGACGATGTTGCCAAGGCCATGGTTGCTGAAAGCGCTGATGAATTTGTCGAAGTGAACGAGGCAGCTGCCTGAGTTGTCTGCGACCCCAAAAAAGGGGGCTACTGAGCCCCTTTTTTTTAGTCCCTTTTAAAATTTACTGAACTGAGTACGGAGAATCAAAATGGCTGCAATTACCGCAAGCATGGTGGCTGAACTGCGTGGCAAAACCGACGCGCCCATGATGGAGTGCAAACGCGCATTGACCGAGGCTGACGGCGACATGGCCAAAGCTGAAGAACTGCTGCGTGTCAAGCTGGGTAGCAAAGCTGGCAAGGCTGCAGGGCGCATCACCGCTGAGGGCGTGGTCACCAGCTATATCGACGGCAATTTAGGTGCCTTGCTTGAAGTCAACTGCGAAACCGACTTTGTCACCAAAAACGACAGCTTTCTGGCGCTCGCCAATGCGGCTGCCGAGCTGATTGCCAAGAACAACCCCGCTGATGTGGCAGCTTTGGGTGCCTTGCCCTATGCCCAGGATGGCTTTGGTCCGACGCTGGAAGATGTGCGCAAGGGCCTGATCGGCAAGATTGGCGAGAACATGAGTTTTCGCCGTTTCAAATGTTTTGCCGCCGGCGACAAGCTGGCCGCTTATTTGCACGGCACGCGTATTGGTGTGGTGGTCGAGTTTGAAGGTGATGAAACAGCCGCCAAGGATGTGGCCATGCACGTCGCCGCCATGAAACCGGTGGCGTTGTCCAGTGCTGATGTGCCCGCCGAACTGGTGGCCAGAGAGCGTTCCGTGGCGGCCGCCAAAGCGGCTGAGGACGCGGCAATTGCGATCGCTGCGGGCAAGCCGGTTCAGTCGGCCGAGATTGTCACCAAGCGTATTGAAGGTGGCGTGCAGAAATACCTCAAAGAGGTGTCACTGTTTAACCAGTCATTTGTGAAGAATGACAAGCAGAGCGTCGAGCAGATGCTCAAGGCGGCTGGTACGACCGTGAAGGCCTTTACGCTGTATGTGGTGGGCGAAGGCATTGAGAAGAAGGTTGACGATTTTGCGGCTGAGGTGGCGGCTCAAGTGGCGGCTGCCCAACAGGCGAGCTGATCGTCCCCCCGCCGTCGACAACCGGTTATCCCCCATGTCCAAATTCAAATCGAGATCATCGGGCTGAATTTGGATTTATCCCGCCCAACATTCATCACATCAAGGAGTTCATCATGTCCGTCGCCAAACCAGCCTACAAGCGTATATTGCTAAAGCTGTCAGGCGAGGCCTTGATGGGAGACGACCAGTTCGGCATTAACCGCGACACCATTGTCCGGATGGTGGACGAGGTGGCCGAGGTCACGCGTCTTGGTGTGGAAGTGGCGGTGGTGATTGGCGGCGGCAATATTTTTCGCGGTGTGGCCGGCGGCTCGGTCGGTATGGACCGGGCCACAGCGGATTACATGGGTATGCTGGCCACGGTCATGAATGCCCTGGCCTTGGGCGATGCGATGAACAAAGCGGGCCTGATCGCGCGCGTTATGTCGGCCATTGCCATTGAGCAGGTGGTGGAGCCCTATGTCAGGCCCAAGGCGCTGCAATACCTCGAGGAGGGCAAGGTGGTCATTTTTGCCGCAGGTACCGGCAACCCATTTTTTACGACCGATACCGCCGCCGCTTTGCGTGGTGCTGAAATTGGTGCTGAAATTGTGCTGAAGGCCACCAAGGTCGACGGGGTTTACACGGCCGATCCCAAGAAGGATCCACTCGCCACCCGGTACAGCAAAATTTCGTTTGATGAAGCGATGTCGCAAAACCTGGGCATCATGGATGCCACCGCGTTTGCCTTGTGCCGCGATCAAAAGCTGCCGGTCAAGGTTTTCTCCATTTTCAAGCACGGCGCACTCAAGCGCGTGGTGATGGGGGAAGATGAGGGTACCTTGGTCTATGCCTGAACATGTCAAAATTGCACTGGGTGCATAGTGCCGTTAGAACAGTCGAGTAAGGAATGAGATATGCCGATTACTGAGATAAAAAACACGGTTGAAGTCAAGATGGATCAATCCATCGCTGCTTTCAAGAACAATCTGACCAAGATTCGCACCGGCCGGGCCAACCCTGCGCTGCTGGATTCAGTCCAGGTTGACTATTACGGCTCAATGCTGCCGATCAGCCAGGTGGCCAATGTGTCTTTGTTGGATGCCCGCACCATCAGTGTCCAACCTTGGGAAAAGGGGATGGGCGCCAAGATTGAAAAAGCCATTCGCGACAGCGATTTGGGACTCAACCCGTCGTCCATGGGTGATTTGATTCGCGTCCCCATGCCTGCCATGTCGGAAGAGCGTCGTAAGGAACTCACCAAAGTCGTCAGGAATGAAGGTGAAGGTGCCAAGATCGCCGTGCGCAACCTGCGTCGTGATGCCAATGATGCTGTCAAGAAAGCGGTTAAAGACAAGCTGGCCTCCGAAGATGATCAGAAGCGGTCTGAGTCAGAAATCCAGAAAACGACGGACCGGCACATCGTTGCGATTGACCAGCTGGTTGTCGCAAAAGAGCAAGACATCATGGCGGTATGAGTTGATTGCCCCCACGCTTGTCGCTTCGCGTACTGCGCTGCCTCCCGAGGAGGCTGGCCTCGCTTGGGGCGGCCCGGCGCGGCGGCCTGTTGCCCCCATGCTTGCCACGCCGAGGGCTGCGTTGCCCACCCATTTCAGAGCATGAACCAGATACCTCACCACATCGCCATCGTGATGGATGGCAACGGGCGCTGGGCATCCAAACGATTCCTGCCTCGGGTTGTTGGCCACAAACAAGGTGTTGATTCGTTGCGCCGATGTGTAAAAGCCTGCGTGCAGCGGGGTGTGGGCATATTGACCGTATTCGCTTTTTCTTCAGAAAACTGGAGCCGTCCCGCCGAAGAGGTGTCCGGTCTGATGGATCTCTTCGCCATGGCGCTGACCAGAGAGGTGCCACAGCTCAAGGCGGATGGGGTTCAGTTGCATTTTGTTGGGGAGCGCGCTAATCTTTCGGCAAAAGTTACTGCCGGCATAGAGCAGGCCGAGTTGGCGACGGCTAGCAATTCACGCTTGATCTTGAATGTCTGTTTCAATTACGGTGGTCGCTGGGACATCGTTCAGGCGGCTGCAAAATTGGCGGCACAGGGCAAGCCGGTGACTGAACTTGATTTGAGTGGGGCGATGGCTCTGGCGCATGTTCCTGATCCTGACTTGGTCATCCGCACCGGTGGCGAGCAGCGCATCAGCAATTTCCTGCTGTGGCAAACGGCCTACTCAGAGTTTTATTTCAGCGACAAGCTCTGGCCAGAGTTTGATGAAGCGGCACTTGATCTGGCCATCGAGGCATTCAGTCAACGTGAAAGACGGTTTGGTAAAACATCAGGTCAGCTTGCTGTACAGGCAACCACCCCAACAGTTGCTTGAGGAATACAGATGCTAAAACAGCGCGTTATCACGGCCCTCGTCCTGCTGCTCATCTTGCTGCCAGCCTTGTTTTATCACTCGCCCGCACCATTTTGTGCGATTACCCTGATACTGATCGCCGCCGCTGCATGGGAGTGGGCCCGCCTCAACGGGTATGGTCCGGTGGCGTCTCTTCTCACAGGCTTTGTTTGTGTCGTCGCATGTTCTGTGACATGGTGGCTTGGCGTGCTTGAGCAGTCGCTGCGCCTGCTGTGGATACTTGCTGGCGCTGCATGGGTGCTTGCCGGCGCCTGGGTATTGCATCGTGGTGTGTCCGCATGGTCCGGCCATCCACGGGCGGTCCGGCTGGTTTCGGGTCTTGTCGCTCTCTGGCTGGCCTGGCTGGCGGTGGCGCAGGCCAGGGTGATTGGCATCAACTTCCTGCTTTCCATTCTGCTGCTGGTGTGGGTCGCGGATATCTTTGCGTATTTTGCAGGCAGGGCATTCGGCGGCCGTTTTAGTCGAGGCAAACTCGCACCATCCATCAGTCCCGGCAAAAGCTGGGAAGGCGTTTGGGGCGGCATGGCGGGCGTGGTCACCCTGGCGTTTATCTGGCGTTGGGTCGATACCGCATGGGCAATCACGGTTCCCAGTTTGTACAGTCACATCGGCCGACAAGGCGGGTGGTTGCTGTTGATTGCAGTCGTCTTCATGGCGGCGATGAGCGTGGTGGGCGATTTGTTTGAGTCGCTGGTCAAGCGCAGTGCGGGCGTCAAAGACAGCAGTGGCCTGCTGCCGGGACATGGTGGTGTGCTGGACCGGGTGGATGCTTTATTGCCCACGCTACCCTTGGCAATGATGCTTTACTCTGTGTGAAAGCCCTGATGAATGATTCGATAAACAACGTGAAACAGCGCATCGCCATCCTGGGATCGACTGGATCAATCGGGGTCAGCACGCTGGATGTGATCGCGCGGCATCCCCACCGGTTTGAAGTGTTTGCCCTGAGTGCTGCAACACAGATTGACTTGATGCTGCAGCAATGCGTGCAGTTCAAACCGGTATTTGCGGTCATGGCCAGCGAGCCGCATGGTCGCGCCTTGGAGCAAAAATGCAGGGATCTCAATTTAACGACGCGAGTTCTTTGGGGCGAAGAAGCCATCATCATGGTCGCCTCGCATGAGCAGGTTGATGCCGTGATGGCCGCGATCGTCGGGGCTGCCGGACTGGCTTCCTGTCTGGGAGCGGCTCGGGCCGGTAAGCGTTTGCTGTTGGCCAACAAGGAAGCCCTGGTGGTGGGTGGCGATTACTTCATGCAGGCTGTTGCAAAAGGCGGCGCCAAATTGCTGCCGATTGATAGCGAGCATTCAGCCGTTTTCCAGTCGCTGCCCGATGATGCCGCTGTCTGGTCGAGTCAGATTGACAAAATTATTCTCACGGCTTCGGGCGGGCCGTTCCGACAGCGCGAACCCCGCACGCTACGTGATGTGACGCCGGAGCAGGCCTGTGCCCACCCAAATTGGGTGATGGGACGCAAAATTTCCGTTGATTCCGCCACGATGATGAACAAGGCGCTGGAAGTTATTGAGGCACGCTTTCTTTTTGATGTTACGCCTGATCAGATCGAGGTTGTGATTCACCCGCAGAGCGTTATCCACTCGATGGTGCAGTACAAAGACAACTCCGTGGTCGCGCAACTCGGTACGCCGGACATGAAAGTACCGATTGCCTACGGGCTTTCCTGGCCGGATCGCATGGTGTCCGGTGCAGTCGCACTGGATTTCAGGGCAATGGCTGACATGACGTTTGAGTCGCTGGATTCGCATGGACACGAACAACGCTTCCCGGGTTTGAAGCTGGCGTGGTCAGTTTTGAAAGCGCCCTCCGGTTCGACCGCTGTGTTGAACGCCGCCAATGAGGTAGCTGTCGCGGCGTTTCTTGACCGACAAATACGCTTTGATCAGATTCACGCGGTCAATCTGGAAACGCTCGAATCCGTCGCCACTGCCAGTCCGCAGTCACTGGAAGATCTGTTGGCACTGGATACGCTGTCCCGTGACGCCGCTCAGCAAGTGGTGCGGCGTGTTGGCGTTTAACAAAGTCACCCTGGAGCGATCATGCTGACCCTTGCTGCATTTGTGCTCGCTCTCGGACTGTTGATTGCTGTACATGAGTATGGGCACTACCGCATGGCCGTGGCCTGCGGTGTCAAAGTGCTGCGTTTTTCCATCGGGTTTGGACAACCCCTCTTTCGCTGGCAGCCCAAGGGCTCAGCGACTGAGTTTGTCATTGGGGCCTTTCCGCTGGGCGGCTACGTGAAGATGCTCGACGAGCGTGAGGCGCCCGTGGCTGGCGAGGAGCGACATCTGGCGTTCAACACCCAGCCGTTGCGCTCGCGTTTTGCCATTGTGGCAGCGGGTCCGGTGGCCAATTTGCTGCTGGCGGTGTTGCTGTTTGCGGTAGTGAACTGGAGTGGTGTGCAACATCCTGCCGCGATTCTGGCAAGCCCCGTGGCTGGATCAATCGCAGAACAGGCTGGATTGATTGGCGGTGAACGGGTTGAGCGTGCCGGGTTTGACGGCGGCGACTTGCAGGCCGTCGAATCCTTTGAAGATATTCGTTGGTTTCTGACCCGGGGTGCTCTCGAAGGGAAGGATGTGCGCTTGGTGCTGACCCGGCCTGCGCGCGCTACCCGTGGCGACGTGTTGCTGAAACTCGGCGGCATGGATGCCAGCGAGGCGAATGCTGATTTGTTTCAAAAGATCGGGATTGTGGCTCCTTTTACCCGTCCAGTCATTGGCGAGGTGGCGGTGGGCGCAGCGGCCAATAAAGCGGGTTTGCGGGATGGCGATCTGGTGCGGCAGGTGGGGTCGGTGCCTGTGGTGGACGGGCAGCAGCTGCGTCAGCTTATTCGCGCTTCGGTCTTGAATGGTCAAGCGGCTTCGGCGATCTGGAAAATAAATCGTGCCGGAGCAGAACTCGAGGTAACCGTCAAGCCTGAGATCCGGCAAGAAGGCGAGCTTGTGATCGGGAAAATCGGTGCCTATGTCGGGGCGATGCCGGAGCTGGTGATGGTGCGGTACGGTGCGGCAGACGGTTTGTGGCGCGGCATGGTTCGTACTTGGGATGTATCGGCACTGACGCTCAGAATGATGGGGAAAATGCTGGTCGGAGAAGCGTCCCTGAAGAATCTCAGTGGTCCCTTGACGATTGCAGACTACGCCGGCAAGTCTGCCAGCATGGGATTGACACAGTACCTGTTATTTCTTGCTTTGATCAGCGTGAGTCTGGGCGTTTTGAATTTGCTCCCGCTGCCGGTTCTCGATGGCGGTCACCTGATGTATTATCTTTGGGAGAGCATCACGGGAAAACCAGTCTCTGACACTTGGATGGAGCGCTTGCAGCGGGGTGGCGTTGCGATCCTGTTGCTCATGATGTCGATTGCCCTCTTCAACGATATCACCCGCTTATTTGGCTAACTGTCTGGTGTTGACAATCGGCACCAGCTTGACTACTCAATATTAAAAATGCAATTCAATCGTTTTCGTCTACGCTCCGTATCTGCCGTAGCTTCCCTGGTTTTTGTGGCCAGTTCGGCTTGGGCGGTCAACCCTTTCACCGTGCGCGATATTCGTATCGAGGGCTTGCAACGGGTGGAGCCGGGGACCGTTTTCGTTTCGCTGCCGGTTCGGGTCGGTGATGTCTATAACGACGAAAAGGGATCTTCCGCAATCCGGACTCTTTTTGGTCTGGGCTTGTTCAAGGACGTGCGAATTGAAGTCAGTGGTGATGTGCTGGTGATCGTTGTTGAGGAGCGACCTACTGTCGCTGATGTCGACTTTGTCGGTGCAAAAGAGTTTGACAAGGACGTTCTCAAAAAGGCTTTGCGTGATGTAGGTCTGGCCGATGGCCACCCTTTTGACAAGGCACAACTTGACCGGGCGGAACAGGAACTGAAGCGGCAGTACATCAATCGCAGCCTGTATGCGGCGGAAGTTGTTACGACAGTTACACCGATTGAGCGCAACCGGGTCAACCTGACGTTTACGGTGGTCGAAGGGGAGCCTGCAAAAATCAGCGAGATACGGATTGTCGGTAACCAGGTATTTGGCGAGTCGACGCTACGTGGCCTGTTTGATCTTGATACCGGTGGCTGGTTGAGTTGGTATACCAAATCGGATCGTTATTCACGTGCCAAGCTCAATGCCGACATTGAATCGTTAAGGTCCTATTATTTGACACGGGGCTATCTGGAGTTCAAGGTCGACTCAACGCAGGTTGCGATTTTGCCAAACAAAACCGACATTGCCATCACGATCAACATCACCGAAGGTGAGCGTTTTGTCGTGAGCGGCGTTAAGCTGGAGGGGAATTTCCTTGGCAAAGACGATGAGTTCAAATCGCTCGTGACGATTCGGCCTGGACAGGCCTATAACGCGGATGAAGTGGCTAAAACCACCAAGGCTTTTACCGATTATTTCGGTAATTTTGGATTTGCTTTTGCGCGGGTGGAAGCGCGCCCTGAAATTGATCGTACCAACAACCGTGTTGCGTTGATTCTGCAGGCAGACCCTTCCCGCCGGGCCTACGTCCGCAAAATCAATGTGGCCGGCAACAATCGGACGCGAGATGTGGTGGTGCGCCGGGAGTTTCGGCAGTTTGAGGCGTCGTGGTATGACGGCGACAAGATCAAGCTGTCACGCGACCGCGTCGATCGATTGGGCTACTTCAGCCAGGTTGGTATCGAGACCCAGGAAGTTCCCGGTTCACCAGACCAGGTTGATCTGACCATCAATGTCGCCGAAAAGCCAACCGGGAGCCTGAGTTTGGGGGCCGGTTTCTCAAGTGCCGACGGGCTTGGACTTTCGTTTGGTCTGAATCAGCAAAATGCATTTGGTTCGGGCAACTCGCTTGGCGTGCAGGTCAACACCAGCAAGATTAACCGTGCCATTGTTTTCAACACGACCGATCCTTACTTTACAGCGGACGGCGTGTCACGCACCATTGACCTCTACCACCGGACAACCAGCCCGTACCAGGATCAAAGCTATTATCAACTCATGACCTCTGGCGGTAGTTTGCGCTTTGGGGTGCCATTCACCGAGACCGATACGGTTTATTTTGGTGCAGGCATCGAGCAAACAACCATCGTGCCGGGCACTTTGCTGCCAACGTCGTATCTTGATTATGCCAACCAGTTTGGCTATGCCAGCATGGCTATCCCTTTGACGGTCGGCTGGTCGCGCGATCGCCGTGACAGCGCACTGGCGCCGAACTCTGGCAGATATCAACGTGCGAATGCCGAGTGGTCAGCGGCAGGCGACGCTCGTTATCTGCGCGCTACCTACCAATATCAGGAATTTATTCCCATCAATAAGCAATTCACGGCTGCATTTAATGGAGAATTAGGCTGGGGAGTGGCCCCGGGAGGCCGTCCATACCCGGTGTTCAAAAATTTCTACGGTGGTGGTTTGGGGTCAGTACGCGGATTTGAACAGGGCAGCCTGGGGCCATTGGATGCGAGTGGAATCGCAGTGGGCGGAACCAGAAAATTGAATCTGAATGCCGAACTGCTGACCCCGTTTCCAGGGGCAGGGAATGACCGGACTTTAAGGTTGTATGGTTTCCTTGATGTGGGCAGTGTTGCCGGTCCAGACGGAGGTCTGGCCATCAATGAAAATGCGAACAGCCTGCGTTCGTCTGTGGGCATCGGTATCAGCTGGATATCGCCGGTGGGGCCTTTGCGGCTGGCATTCGCCAAGCCCATTAAAAAGTTTGATGGCGATAAAATACAAAGTATGCAATTTCAGATTGGAACCACTTTCTAATGAACTATTTTTTACGTCAATGCTGTGCTGGCATTTGTCTGGGGGGCCTGCTTGTGTCTGCGCAGGTTCAGGCGCAAGAGTTCCGTATCGGTTTTGTCAGTACCGACCGGATTTTCAAGGAGGCGAGTACGGCCAAGGCGGCTCAGGCCAAGCTTGAGCAGGAATTCTCCAAGCGCGAGAAGGATCTCGTTGATCTGGGGGCTGCGTTGAAGTCGAAGGCCGACACGTTCGAGCGTGAAGCGCCGACTTTGCCGGAGGGGCAGCGTGCCAGTCGCCAGAAGCAGCTGGTAGAGCAGGACCGCGACTTTCAGCGCAAGCGTCGCGAATTTCAGGAAGATCTCAATTCCAGGAAAAACGAGGAGTTGCAGCAGGTGCTCGAGCGTGCCAATAAGGTCGTGAAGCAGGTCGCTGAAGCTGAAAAATATGACTTGGTGCTTCAAGAGGCGGTTTATGTCAATCCAAAACATGACATTACCGACAAGGTCATCAAGGTTCTGAATTCGGGTAGCGTCAAGTAAGCCCGCACCAGGCATGTGAAGAGTGGACTTAAGTTTAGGTTCGATTGTTGAGGGACTCGGGGGCGAGTTGCATGGCGATGCTGGCATCCTGATCGACGGGCTGGCTCCCCTGGAGACAGCGACCCCCCAACATTTAAGTTTTCTCAGCCATCCCAAGTACCAGAGCCAACTGGCGGCGTCCAAGGCGGCCTGTGTGATCGTGAGCCCCCAGATGCGCGCCATTGCACTGGCACGCGGGGCCTGCATTGTGGCGGATCAACCCTATCTGTATTTTGCCCGTGTCACGCAACTTTGGAAAAAAAGTCTTCCGCAAGGCATACGGCCGCAGGTGCACCCCAGCGCGGTGATTGATGCAGATGCCTTTATTCATCCGCGGGCCCGCATTGGCGCCTTATGCGTGATTGAGAGAGGCGCCCGCATTGGCACCGACACCGAGCTCAAATCCCGTGTGACTGTGGGTGAGGACTGCGTTATCGGCGACAGGTGCCTGTTGCATCCCGGAGTCGTCATCGGCGCGGATGGTTTTGGCTTTGCCCCTAACGCGGGTGCCTGGGAAAAAATAGAACAACTGGGTGCTGTTTGCATTGGCAACGATGTTGAAATTGGGGCCAATACCTGTATTGATCGCGGCGCCTTGCAAGACACCATCATCGAAGATGGCGTGAAGCTCGACAACCTGATCCAGATCGGCCATAACGTGCGGGTAGGAAAACACACCGCGATGGCGGGTTGTGTAGGCGTGGCGGGCAGCGCCAACATTGGAGCCCATTGCACCATTGGTGGCGGCGCGATTGTGCTGGGCCATCTCACGCTGGCCGATGAGGTCAATATCTCTGCCGCAACCGTGGTTACCCGGTCGATTCGCAAACCGGGGCATTACACCGGCATGTTTCCCATTGACGACAATGCCGCTTGGGAAAAAAATGCGGCCTCACTCAAACAACTGCACAGCTTGCGCGATCGCATTCGGGCGCTGGAAGATAAATTAAAAACATTGGAACAACTATGATGAACATTCACCAAATTCTCAAGCAACTGCCGCACCGTTACCCGTTCCTGCTGGTCGACCGGGTGCTGGCAATTGAAAAGGGGAAGAGCATCAAGGCGTTGAAAAATGTCACTATCAACGAGCCGTTTTTTGAAGGGCATTTCCCGCACCGCCCGGTGATGCCGGGCGTGTTGATGCTTGAAGCCCTGGCGCAAGCCGCGGCCCTGCTGGCGTTTGACGCGCTTGGTACGTCGCCGAGCGATGAAATGGTTTACTACTTTGCCGGCATTGACGGGGCGCGTTTCAAGCGTCCGGTGGAGCCAGGCGACCAGTTGATTCTGGAGGTTGAACTTCTGCGCATGAAAGCCGGTATTTTCAAGTTCAAGGCGCGCGCCCTGGTGGATGACGAACTCGCCGTGGAAGCTGAGTTGACCTGCGCCATGCGCGCCATCACCTGAGGGTTCGCGGGTGACAGCGATTCATGCCACGGCCATTGTGGATCCCGGGGCCGAGCTCGACAGTTCGGTGACGGTGGGCCCGTACACCGTCATTGGCCCGCACGTCCGGGTCGGTGCCGGCACCACCATTGGTCCGCATTGTGTGCTGGAAGGGCATACCACCATTGGGCGTGACAACCACATTTTCCAGTTCAATTCCCTGGGCGCCATTCCGCAAGATAAAAAGTATGCGGGCGAGCCTTGCGAGTTGATCATTGGCGACCGCAATACCATTCGCGAGTTTTGTACCTTCAACATCGGCTCCCCCGGGGGCGCGGGCGTCACACGGGTGGGCGACGACAACTGGCTGATGGCTTACGTGCACATCGCACATGATTGCATCGTCGGCAACAACACCATTTTTGCCAACAATTCTCAGCTGGCTGGCCATGTGCAGGTGGGGAACTGGGCGATTCTGGGCGGCTTTACCGTGGTGCACCAATTTGTGAAAATCGGTGCCCACAGCATGACCGCGATGTGCACGCTGCTGTTTGCCGATCTGCCGCCGTTCGTCATGTGCCAGGGGCAACCGGCGCAAGCCCGTTCCATGAACTATGAAGGACTGCGCCGTCGTGGTTTTTCAGCCGAACGGGTGTCGGCCGTGAAAGCCATGCACAAGGCCCTGTACCGCGATGACCTGACGCTGCAGGCGGCCCGTGCGCGCATTGCGGAGTTGACTCAGACAAGCCCTGAGTCAGCGCCTGATGTGGAGATGATGCTCTCATTTTTAGAGCAAGCGTCACCCCAGCGCGGCATTGTGCGCTGATCTGGCGCTCTCCGCATGACCGAATCGAGCGTTTTGGCGAGCAACGCAACGCATCCAATGGCCGGCGTGGGGGTGAAGTTCGGCATGGTGGCAGGTGAAACCTCGGGTGATTTGCTGGCGGGTTTGCTGCTGGACGGCCTGCGTGAGCGCTGGCCCGCCATGACCGCCGCTGGCATCGGCGGGCCGCAGATGCGTCGTCGCGGCTTTGAGGCCTGGTGGCCGCATGACAAATTGTCGGTGCACGGCTATGGCTGGGAAGTGTTGCGCCGCTACCGCGAGATTGTCGGCATTCGCGAACAACTCAAAACCCGCCTGTTGCAGCAGCGTCCGGATGTGTTCATCGGCGTGGATGCGCCAGATTTCAATCTTGACCTGGAAGCCGCGCTCAAAGCGCAGGGTATCAAGACGGTGCATTTTGTGTCGCCGTCGGTCTGGGCCTGGCGAGCGGAGCGGGTTGAAAAGATCCGTTTGAGCGTGGACCATGTGCTTTGCATTTTCCCGTTTGAGCCCGCCTTGCTGGCGCAGCACGGTATTCAGGCTACCTACGTTGGGCACCCGCTGGCCAACGTCATCCCGATGGTGCCAGACCGGGCGGGCGCGCGGGCCGCGTTGGGACTGGCAGATACCGACCAGGTGGTCGCCATTTTGCCCGGCAGCCGAAAATCCGAAATTCAGCACCTGGCTTTGAGGTTCTTTCAGGCAGCAGCCCTCGTCAAACAAGCGCGACCAGCTATTAAATTTATAGTGCCTGCGGTACCGGCCCTGAAAATGCAAATAGAACAGGCCGCCCGTGCCAGCGGCATGCTGGGGCAGCTGCAGATCATCGAAGGTCAATCCCACACCGTGTTGGCCGCCTGCGATGTCACCTTGATTGCCAGCGGCACCGCCACGCTGGAGGCCGCCTTGTTCAAGCGGCCGATGGTGATCGCCTACCACATGAGCTGGCTGTCGTGGCAGATCATGCGGCGCAAAAAGCTGCAGCCCTGGGTCGGTTTGCCCAACATTCTTTGCCGGGACTTTGTGGTGCCCGAATTGCTGCAGGACGCCGCCACGCCGCAGGCCCTGGCCGATGCGGTGTTGGCGTGGCTTGATGCCAGGGACGCCGCGCCTGAGAAAATAGCCGCCTTACAACAAAAATTCGCCGAGCTGCATGAGCAACTGCAGCGCGACACCCCTCGAATAGCTGCCCATGCGATCCAGCAAGTACTCCAAGGCTGAACCAGCCGCCACCCAACAAACCTCGCTCGTTTGGCACATTCCGGGCTTGGTTGCCGGGGTGGACGAGGCCGGGCGCGGCCCGCTGGCCGGCCCCGTGGTAGCCGCCGCCGTGATTCTGGATGACTTGAATCCCATCAAGGGTTTGGCCGATTCCAAAATACTGACGGCGCTGCGCCGCGAAAAGCTGTTTGATGAAATCCGCGCCAAAGCCCTGTGCTGCTCCATTGCCGAGGCCAGCGTCGAAGAAATTGAGCAACTCAACATTTTGCAAGCCACCCTGCTTGCCATGCGCCGGGCGGTCGAGGGTCTGCGGCTCAAACCTAATAAAGTGCTGGTGGACGGCAACCGACTGCCGGTGCTGGACATGCTGGCCGAGGCCATCGTCAAAGGCGACGCCACCGTGCCCGCCATTTCGGCCGCGTCCATTCTGGCCAAGGTGCATCGTGACCGCTGGTGCGCCGAGTACGACCAGCAGTTTCCGCAATACGGTTTTGCCAAACACAAAGGGTATGGCACCGCTGAGCACTTGGCGGCCTTGAGAGTGCATGGCGCGTGTCCGCAGCACCGCAAGACCTTTCGTCCGGTGACCGAGGTGTTGCGATGACCCGCCCGCAGGCCCAGCACATCACCTCGCGCGACAACGCTTTTCTCAAAGACTTGCGCCGTTTATCGCAAGACAGCACCGCCTATCGCAAACAAGGGCGGTTTTGGGTCGAGGGGGATCACCTGTGCCGTGCGGCACTGGTGCGGGGTGTGAAGCCTGCCGTGGGCGTTTTTTCAGAGTCTTTTTGGCCTCTAGCCCCCGTGGAATGGGCGCAGGCAGCTACAAAAAGCATAGTAATTTCCGATGCGCTGTTCTCGGACATCAGCGGGCTGGAGTCACCCGCCAGCATGGGTTTTGTGTTCGATCTGCCGCTGAGCGCTGCCTTGCAGCTGGATGTGGCCTCCGTCATTCTGGACCGTGTGCAGGATGCCGGCAATGTCGGCTCCATCTTGCGCAGCGCCTCGGCCTTTGGTTTCAAACAGATCATCGCCCTCAAAGGCACCGCCGCACTGTGGAGTCCCAAAGTGCTGCGCGCCGGCATGGGTGCCCATTGGGGCTTGCAACTCATCGAAGGCGTGGCGTTGCCCGCGCTGGCCACGTTGGTCGTGCCAGTCGTTGTCACCAGCTCGCATCGCGGTTCTTTTTTGCACTTGGCGCTACAAAATAAAGAGCTGCCCATGCCCTGTGCCTGGGCGCTGGGGCACGAAGGGCAGGGAGTGAGCGCCGAGCTGGAAGCACTGGCCCGCCTGCATGTGCGCATTGCCCAGCCCGGCGGCGAAGAATCGCTTAATGTCGCCGCCGCCGCCGCCATTTGCCTGCACGCCAGTGCGACGGCATCTCTGGTGGGGTGAGCGCCGCCGGATCATTCCCAAGGCGCGAAGACCCTCTCGGTGGCAGAGCAGTGTGCGCACAAGCCGCCGCGCCGGGCCGCCCCAAGCAAGGCTAATCCCCTCGGGGGCAGCGCAGTACACGCAGTGACAAGCGTGGGGGTTATATCCCCCTCGGCTATAATGAGGAGCTTCACCGCATCCTGTACGCCTAGAGCCCTCTCAAGCCAATCCCCTCACAAAAGCAAGCCAAGAGTTGTCTCTTGAGCGCGTTTGGGCGTACCCGAAAACCCCATCCGGAGAACCCAGTGCTTTTGTCTTTACAGGGAACATTCCCCCCCGCCATTTTGGCGCTCGCAGACGGCACGGTGTTTGTTGGTAATTCCATCGGAGCCGCTGGCTCCACCGTCGGCGAGGTGGTGTTTAACACCGCCATGACCGGCTACCAGGAAATTCTCACAGACCCGAGCTACTGCCAGCAAATCGTAACGCTCACCTACCCGCACATCGGCAACTATGGCGTCAACGCCCAGGATGTCGAAGCCGCACGCGTGCATGCGGCCGGCCTGATCGTCAAAGACGTGCCGCTGGTGATGTCCAATTTTCGCGCCAGCATGACGCTGCCGCAGTACCTGGCGCAAGAGAAAACGGTCGCCATTGCCAACATCGACACGCGCCAGCTCACGCGCCACCTGCGTACGCACGGTGCGCAAAACGGCTGCATTCTGGCTTTGGCTGCGGGCCAATCCATTACCCAGTCAGCCATCGATCAGGCGCTGGCGCTGGCGCAAGCTGCGCCCAGCATGGCTGGAACGGACCTGGCCCAAGTGGTGTCGGCCAAGGCCGCCTACGAGTGGACGCAGACCGAATGGCAGTTGGCTCATCCGCAGCTGCAGGGCAAGCCCGGTTATGGCGTGCAGACGAGTCCGAAGTTTCATGTGGTCGCTTACGACTTTGGCGTCAAATTCAATATTCTGCGCATGCTTAGCAGTAGGGGTTGCCGGATCACGGTGGTGCCGGCACAAACCAGTGCGGCCGAGGTGCTCAAGCACAAGCCCGACGGCATCTTCTTAAGCAACGGACCGGGCGATCCCCAGCCGTGCGATTACGCCATCGCTGCAGTGGCCGAGTTGATCGAGACCGGCATTCCGACCTTCGGTATTTGCCTTGGTCACCAGATCATGGCACTGGCCAGCGGAGCCAAGACCTTCAAGATGAAGTTCGGTCATCACGGTGCCAATCACCCGGTGAAAGACCTGGACACGGGCCGCGTCAGCATCACCAGTCAGAACCACGGTTTTGCAGTCGATGAAAAAACATTGCCTGCCAAGCTGCGCGCCACCCACATCAGCCTGTTCGACGGCACGCTGCAGGGCTTGGCCCGTACCGACAAGCCGGCGTTTTGCTTCCAGGGCCACCCGGAAGCCTCCCCCGGACCGCACGATATTGCCTATTTGTTTGATCGCTTCACCGCGCTGATGGAAAAGGCCAAGGAGAAGAAGAATGCCTAAGCGCACAGACCTCAAAAGCATCCTCATTATTGGCGCTGGCCCGATCATCATCGGCCAGGCCTGCGAGTTCGACTACTCCGGCGTGCAGGCCTGCAAGGCCCTGCGTGAAGAGGGCTACAAAGTCATTCTGATCAACAGCAATCCCGCCACGATCATGACCGACCCGGCCACAGCCGACGTCACCTATATTGAGCCCATTACCTGGCAGACGGTCGAGAAGATCATCGCCAAGGAGCGCCCCGACGCCATCCTGCCGACCATGGGCGGCCAGACGGCGCTCAATTGCGCGCTTGACTTGTGGCACCACGGGGTGCTGGAAAAATACAAGGTCGAACTGATTGGCGCCAGCCCCGAGGCGATCGACAAGGCCGAAGACCGCCTGAAGTTCAAGGACGCCATGACCAAGATTGGTCTGGGTTCGGCGCGCTCGGGCATTGCGCACTCGATGGACGAAGCTTGGGGCGTGCAAAAGACGTTGGGTTTTCCTACCGTGATTCGCCCCAGTTTCACCTTGGGCGGCACCGGCGGCGGCATTGCCTACAACTCGGAAGAGTTTGAGGTGATTTGCAAACGCGGCCTGGAAGCCTCTCCCACCAACGAGTTGCTGATTGAAGAGTCGCTGCTGGGCTGGAAAGAGTACGAGATGGAAGTCGTGCGCGACAAGGCCGACAACTGCATCATCATTTGCTCGATCGAGAACCTGGACCCGATGGGCGTGCATACCGGCGACTCGATCACCGTGGCGCCAGCGCAAACCCTGACCGACAAGGAATACCAGATTCTGCGCAACGCCTCGCTCGCCGTGCTGCGTGAAATTGGTGTCGACACCGGCGGCTCCAACGTGCAGTTCTCCATCAACCCGGAAGACGGACGCATGGTGGTGATCGAGATGAACCCGCGTGTGTCACGCTCCTCGGCGCTGGCCTCCAAAGCCACGGGCTTTCCGATTGCCAAGGTCGCCGCGAAGCTGGCGGTGGGTTACACGCTGGACGAGCTGCGCAACGACATCACGGGTGGTGCCACGCCCGCGAGCTTTGAGCCCAGCATTGACTACGTGGTGACGAAGATCCCGCGTTTTGCATTCGAAAAATTCCCGGCTGCCGACAGTCGCCTGACCACGCAAATGAAATCGGTGGGTGAAGTGATGGCCATCGGCCGTACTTTTCAGGAGTCATTCCAGAAAGCCCTGCGCGGCCTGGAAGTCGGCGTCGACGGCATGAACGAGAAAACACAAGACCGTGAAGTGCTGGAGAAAGAACTGGGCGAGCCCGGCCCCGAGCGCATCTGGTACGTGGGAGATGCATTTGCCATGGGTATGAGTGTGGACGAAGTGTTTGCGCTGACCAAAATCGACCGCTGGTTTTTGGTGCAGATCGAGCAGATCGTCAAGATCGAGCTGGAGCTGGAAACGACCACGCTGAACGCCATTGACGGGCCGACATTGCGGGCGCTCAAGCAAAAAGGTTTTTCTGATCGCCGCCTCGCGCGTCAATTGAAAACCACCGACACCGCCATTCGCGAGAAGCGTCTTGCCTTGGGTGTGCGCCCGGTATACAAGCGCGTGGACACCTGTGCCGCCGAGTTTGCGACCGACACTGCCTACCTGTATTCGACTTACGAGGCAGAGAACAGCGAGTGCGAAGCCGAGCCCACGGACAAGAAAAAAATCATGGTGCTGGGCGGTGGCCCCAACCGTATTGGCCAGGGCATCGAGTTTGACTACTGCTGCGTGCATGCGGCCCTTGCCATGCGCGAAGATGGCTATGAGACCATCATGGTCAACTGCAATCCCGAGACAGTCTCGACCGACTACGACACCTCGGACCGCCTGTATTTTGAGCCCCTCACACTCGAAGACGTGTTAGAGATCGTGGACAAGGAAAAGCCATTCGGCGTGATCGTGCAGTACGGTGGTCAGACGCCGCTCAAGCTGGCGCTGGATCTGGAAGCCAATGGCGTGCCCATCATCGGTACCTCGCCCGACATGATTGACGCAGCCGAAGACCGCGAGCGCTTCCAGAAACTGCTGCAGGCGCTGGACTTGCGCCAGCCGCCAAACGCTACGGCCCGGACCGAGCCCGAGGCACTGGAAAAAGCGGCAGCATTGGGCTATCCACTGGTGGTGCGCCCCAGTTATGTGCTGGGTGGTCGGGCCATGGAAATCGTGCATGAGCAGCGCGATCTGGAGCGTTACATGCGCGAGGCCGTCAAGGTTAGTCACGACTCTCCTGTGCTGCTGGACCGTTTTTTGAATGACGCCATCGAGTGCGATGTGGATTGCATACGGGATGCGGGTTCCGCTGGCGTTGAAGGCAGTACCTTCATTGGCGGCGTGATGGAGCACATCGAACAGGCTGGCGTTCACAGTGGTGACTCGGCCTGCTCGCTGCCACCCTACAGCTTATGCGCTGAAACGGTGACCGAGATCAAGCGTCAGACCGCAGCCATGGCCAAGGCCTTGAATGTGGTGGGTCTGATGAATGTGCAATTTGCCATTCAGAATATTGATGGTAAAGACGTGATTTACGTGCTGGAAGTCAATCCGCGTGCCTCGCGCACCGTGCCCTTTGTGTCCAAGGCCACCGGCATCCAGCTGGCCAAAGTTGCGGCACGCTGCATGGTGGGTCAGTCGCTGGAATCGCAGGGCATCAAAAATGAAGTGACGCCGCCGTACTTCAGCGTGAAAGAAGCGGTTTTCCCGTTCGTCAAGTTCCCCGGCGTGGACACGATTCTCGGCCCTGAGATGAAATCCACCGGAGAGGTGATGGGCGTGGGCAAAACGTTTGGTGAAGCCTTTGTGAAATCACAAATTGGGGCCGGTACCAAACTGCCGAAACCATTCAAGCCTACTGGGGAGGCTTCGGGCAAGGTCTTTATCTCGGTAAAAAATAACGACAAGCCGCGTGCGATTGAAGTGGCCCGTGCGCTGGCTGACATGGGTTTTTCCGTGATCGCAACCAAGGGAACAGCCGCTGCCATGAACGCCGCGGGCGTGTCATGTGCGGTTGTCAACAAGGTGACCGAAGGTCGGCCGCACATTGTGGACATGATCAAGAACAATGAAATTGCCTTGGTCATCAATACCGTGGAAGAGCGGCGTAACGCCATCACGGACTCGCGGCAGATTCGTACATCGGCTTTGCTGGCCCGGGTCACCACCTTCACGACCATTGCCGGGGCCGAGGCGGCGGTGCAGGGCATGCCGCACCTGGATCACCTGGACGTTATTTCTGTGCAGGAAATGCATGCGCAGTTAGCTGCTGCTTGATTGTGCGCTGACTATCACGGCATAATCACTCTCTCAAGATACCGCCGAACGGCAACGCTCGGCGGTATCTTTTTGTATAACTCATAATCAGTTGGAGACAGAGCTTGCGTAGCTACGCGATGGCTGCGGTCTGTCCCGCAAAATTTTTATAACCCCAACGGAGCAGTACGTGGCGACCATTCCTATCACCAAGCGCGGCGCTGAAAAGCTAAAGGCCGAGCTGCACAAACTCAAGACGGTTGATCGCCCCTGGGTCATCAACGCTATTGCCGAGGCGCGCGCACAGGGTGACCTGAGCGAAAACGCCGAGTATGAAGTCGCCAAAGACCGACAGGGCTTTATTGAAGGGCGTATTCAGGAGGTCGAAGGCAAGCTGTCGGTGTGCCAGATCATTGATCCCGCCGAACTGGATGCCGGCGGTAGAGTCGTGTTTGGTGCCACGGTGAAGCTCGAAGACGAGGATTCGGGTGGTGTGGTCAGCTACCAGATCGTCGGAGAAGACGAGGCCGACATCAAACTGGGTCTGGTTAACATTGGCAGCCCGATTGCCCGTGCCTTGATCGGCAAGGAACAAGGCGACACCGCAGAAGTTCAGGCACCCGGCGGTATCAAGCACTATGAAGTGGTGGCGGTCAGTTACGTCTAACTTGATGTCACGGATACCGGTCTGGGTGGCCGCTCTGTGGTGGGCCAGCCTGACCACGATCGGGTTTTTGGTTGTGCCATTGCTGTTTGCGCATCTGCCAACACCGGCGATGGCTGGCAGCATGGCTGCCAAGCTCTTCACTGCTCAAACTTGGGTGTCGAGTACGTGCGGCGTTTTGTTGTTGTTGCAGACGCAATCAAATCGGTTGTCAACCCCCGTATCCATTGCGCAGTCAGCTATGATTTTCATAGTGTCAGGGCTGTTGCTGGCCCTGTTGTCCGAGTTTGCTGTCGCGCCCCGAATCGTGGCGCGGGAGAATTTACGTTTGTGGCACAGTGTCGGTAGCGGCATGTATTTGCTGCAGTGGCTGTGCGCAACGGCGACATTCTGGAAATTGACCCGAAGGAAATCAGAAACTTAATCGGTTGAGGACAGCGCAACCCTATTCGCTACGCTCAGGTGGGTTGGTCTGTCCCTCAAGGTTTCAGGTTTGACTGCGTTTCTTGATGCTGATTTGCTTGGGCGGCTTGGCGCGCTTGACCTGGCCACCTGCTGTGAGGCGCTGATTGCCAAGAACGCGCAGGGTTTTGACTTCTGGACGCTGGCCTGCCTGTTTACTGTATTTGAGTACTTTGAAATCGCGTGGGCCGGGCATGCGATTTTCATCGACAACCTTTTCCCGCTCGGGCATGGGCCGCCAGAGCACCAAGAGTTTTCCGATGTGCTGAATGGGAGCGGCAGCGAGTTCGTCAGCCAGGGCCTGGAACATGGCTTCACGGGCTGCCCGGTCGTCAGAAAAGACGCGGATCTTGATCAGTCCGTGGGCGTTCAAAGCCGCGTTGGCTTCTTTTTTTACAGCGGCGGTGAGCCCATCACCACCAACCATGACCACAGGGTCAAGGTGATGCGCTTCAGAGCGGTGTTCTTTGCGTTGGGCAGGGGTCAATTGAATTTGGGACATACCGGTATTATCGGTCACGAAGGTAAAAATGAAAGTCAAAACTAAAAGCAGCAAGGTCAACCGGGCGTGGATAAACGATCACGTCAACGACACCTACGTCAAACTAGCCAAGCTCGAAGGTTACCGCGCCCGCGCCGCTTACAAGCTCAAGGAAATTGATGAAACGCTTCATTTGATCAAGCCGGGTCAGCTGGTGGTTGATCTGGGATCGACCCCCGGCGCCTGGAGTCAGTACGTGCGACGCAAAATGTCACCCAAAACCGCAACCAGTGGCGGGGCGGCAGTGGGGGCACTCAACGGCACCATTATTGCGCTGGATATTCTCCCCATGGAGCCAGTCGAGGGGGTCGTTTTTTTGCTGGGGGATTTCCGTGAACCGGAGGTTTTGCAGCGTTTGACGGATGAAATGAAGGGTCGGCAAGCGGATGTGGTGGTGTCCGATATGGCCCCCAATTTGTCTGGCATTGCGTCTGTCGATGCGGCGCGCATTGAAAATCTGGTCGAACTGGCCATTGAATTCGCCCAAACCCACATGAAACCTCAGGGCGCACTGGTAGCTAAAGTCTTTCATGGCGGTGTGTACGATCCGCTGGTCAAGCGATTCAAGGAAACATTTCTGGTGGTCAAGCGGATCAAACCCAAAGCCTCCCGTGACAAATCATCGGAAACCTTTCTGGTGGGTGTAGGCTTGAAGTCATCCTGAATCCCATGCTTTGTCTGTGGCTGAAAACCAGAAATCGTGCCCGGCGCACCTTGAAACGCCTAAAATGACGCCCAACTATGTCTTGTTTTCTAATCTGCGTCCCTATTGGAGCCTCGCTTGAATAATCAGTGGTTCTCGAAAATTGCCGTCTGGCTTGTCATTGCCCTTGTGCTTTTCACTGTGTTTAAACAGTTTGATACGCGGGGCACGGCGGGTGCCGCTTCGCTCGGATATTCCGATTTTCTGGAAGAAGTTCGGGGCAAGCGCATCAAGAGCGTCATCATTCAGGAAGGTCAGGGTGGTACTGAGATTATTGCTGTAACCAACGACGACCGAAAAGTCAGAACCACGGCTACCTACCTTGATCGCGGTCTGGTGGGTGACTTGATTGCCAATGGCGTCAAGTTTGATGTGAAAGCACGTGAAGAAGGCTCCCTGCTGATGACTTTACTGGTCAGCTGGGGTCCGATGCTGTTACTTATCGGTGTTTGGGTCTACTTTATGCGCCAGATGCAGGGCGGCGGCAAGGGCGGCGCCTTCAGTTTCGGCAAGAGCAAGGCGCGCTTGCTGGATGAAAGCACCAATCAGGTAACTTTTGCCGATGTGGCTGGCTGCGATGAGGCGAAAGAAGAAGTCAAGGAAGTGGTTGATTTCTTGAAGGATCCACAAAAATTCCAGAAGCTTGGAGGGCGAATTCCGCGCGGTTTGTTGCTGGTAGGCCCGCCCGGTACTGGTAAGACGCTGCTGGCTAAAGGTATTGCCGGTGAGGCCAAGGTGCCGTTCTTCTCGATTTCCGGTTCTGATTTTGTGGAAATGTTCGTCGGTGTGGGTGCATCCCGGGTGCGCGACATGTTCGATAACGCCAAAAAAAATGCGCCCTGCATCATCTTCATTGATGAAATTGATGCGGTGGGCCGCCAGCGTGGCGCTGGTGTGGGCGGCGGCAATGATGAACGTGAGCAAACCCTGAACCAGATGCTGGTGGAGATGGATGGCTTTGAGACCAACGCTGGTGTGATCGTGGTGGCCGCCACCAATCGCCCCGATATTCTTGACGCGGCATTGTTGCGTCCGGGTCGTTTTGATCGGCAGGTGTATGTCACCTTGCCGGACATTCGTGGCCGCGAGCAGATTCTCAATGTGCATATGCGCAAGGTGCCTTTGGGTCAGGACGTCAATGCAGGCGTTATCGCGCGCGGCACACCTGGCATGTCGGGTGCCGACCTCGCCAATTTGTGCAATGAAGCTGCCCTGATGGCCGCACGTCGCAACGCCCGTACGGTGGAAATGCAGGACTTTGAGAAAGCCAAAGACAAGATCCTGATGGGCCCTGAGCGCAAGAGCATGGTCATGCCGGAAAGCGAACGCAAAAACACGGCTTATCACGAGTCGGGGCACGCCCTGATTGGCAAGATGTTGTCCAAGTGCGATCCGGTTCACAAAGTGACCATCATTCCGCGTGGTCGTGCTTTGGGTGTCACCATGAGCCTGCCCGCGCAGGACCGCTACAGCTACGACAGCGAATACATGCTGCACCAGATCAGCATGCTGTTCGGTGGCCGTATTGCTGAAGAAGTGTTCATGAACCAGATGACCACGGGTGCCAGCAACGACTTTGAACGTGCGACCCACATTGCCCGTGACATGGTTACCCGTTATGGCATGACCGATGCGTTGGGCCCCATGGTCTATGCTGAAAACGAGGGTGAGGTATTCCTTGGCCGCTCTGTGACCAAGACGACCAACATGAGCGAGCAGACCATGCAAAAGGTGGACGCTGAGGTTCGCCGCATCATTGACCAGCAGTACAGTTTGGCGCGTAAGCTCATCGAAGACAATCAGGACAAGATGCACGCGATGGCCAAGGCCCTGCTGGAGTGGGAAACCATCGACAGCGACCAGCTTGACGACATCATGGCCGGTAAAGAGCCCCGTCCTCCGAAGGACTGGACGCCACGCATCCCATCCGCGGGTGGTGACAACAACAGTGGCGGTCCACCGGCAGTAAAGCCCGACGCGGCACCTACGGTAGCCTAAAAACGGTATTAATTGACAAAACGGGGCTGGGATGGTCCCGTTTTGCTTTAATCAGCGCCGGTATTGATCACGTTGTCGTTCACAATTTCAAAGCGCCAGGTTCTCCATGAAATGGAACACCACTCGATTCCTTGTTGATTTAACGACACCCAAAGTAATGGGCATTGTCAACGTCACGCCTGACTCGTTCTCAAACGGCGGGCAGCATCCCTCCACGGCGGCAGCTTTGCAGCACTGTGAAAAACTTCTGCTGGACGGTGCTGATATTCTGGACATCGGCGGTGAATCGTCCCGCCCAGGCTCCTTGCCCGTGCCTCTGGAAGACGAGCTGGCACGCGTGCTGCCGCTGGTGCGTGAAGCCGTCAAGCTGGGTGTGCCGGTATCTGTCGATACCTACAAACCGAAAGTGATGCAAGCCGTGCTGGATCTCGGCGCCGACATCATCAATGACATCTGGGCCTTGCGCTGGACTGAGCCAGACCCGGTTGCCGCGCCATTGGATGGGATGCAAGTCGTGTCACGGCACCCAGGGTGTGGTGTCTGTCTGATGCACATGCATGGCGACCCTTTGACCATGCAGGCCGCCCCCATGGAGGGCGACGTTGTTCCGCAGGTGTTATTGTTTCTGGAGCAGATTGCCCAGAATTTACAAGCGCAGGGGGTTCAAAAGAGTCGGATTGTCATCGACCCCGGAATTGGTTTTGGCAAAACCGTGGCACAGAACTTTGCACTGCTGGCACGACAAAGTGAATTGCTGATCAGCGGCTATCCCCTGCTGGCCGGTTGGTCGCGAAAATCATCTCTGGCAGCGGTTGCCGGCATCGCAACTGCTTCGGGGGCAACCCTTGGTGTTCATGAACGTATGGTCCCCAGCGTGGCCGCTGCTTTGCTGGCGGTGGAGCGCGGTGCCGCCGTTGTTCGAGTGCACGACGTGCGGGAAACCGTGCAGGCAATCAAGGTGCTTAATGCTATAAAATAAATAGCATTAAGTTGAATCAGTTAAAGGGCAGGAGAACAAAAATGAACAGAAAATATTTCGGAACAGACGGCATTCGCGGCACCGTGGGGCAAGCGCCTATAACCCCTGATTTCGTGTTGCGTCTGGCGCATGCCGTGGGTCGTGTGCTCAAAAAATATGAAGCGCGACCGACGGTGTTGATTGGCAAAGACACCCGCATCTCTGGTTACATGCTGGAGAGCGCGCTGGAGAGCGGTTTTAACTCTGCCGGTGTGGATGTGGTGCTGCTGGGCCCCTTGCCAACCCCGGGCGTGGCCTACCTGACCCGGGCTCAGCGGGCCTCATTGGGTGTGGTCATCAGCGCCAGCCACAATCCCTTCGCCGACAACGGCATCAAGTTTTTCAGTGCCCAAGGCACCAAGCTGTCCGACGCCTGGGAGCGTGACGTGGAAGCGGCACTGGACGAAGCACCAGTGTGGGCTGACTCCGCCAGCCTGGGCAAGACCCGGCGTCTCGACGATGCGGCCGGCCGCTATATTGAATTTTGCAAAAGCACTTTTTCCAATGACCTTACGCTCAAAGGAATGAAAATTGTGGTCGATGCCGCGCATGGCGCGGCGTACCACATTGCGCCCAAGGTGTTTCACGAACTGGGTGCAGAAGTCGTGGCCATCGGCTGTATGCCCGATGGCTTGAACATTAATCACGAAGTGGGTGCCACTCACCCGCAGGCATTGATTGAAGCCGTCAAGGCGCATCAGGCCGATTTTGGCGTGGCACTGGATGGCGACGCCGACCGCCTGCAACTGGTTGACGCCGACGGCCGCCTGTACAACGGTGACGAGCTCCTTTATCTGATGGCGGACGATCGCCTGGGGCGTGACGAACACGTGCCGGGTGTGGTGGGCACTTTGATGACCAACATGGCGGTGGAGCTGGCGCTAAAGGCCCGTGGCGTGCAGTTTGTGCGTGCCAAGGTCGGTGACCGCTACGTCCTGGAGGAACTTGAGAAGCACAAGTGGCTGCTCGGCGGTGAAGGCTCCGGCCACTTGCTGGCGCTTGACAAGCACACGACGGGTGATGGTTTGATTTCGGCCCTGCAGGTGCTGCAAGCCTGTGTTCGAAGTGGCAAAAGCATGGCCGAGTTGCTCTCCGACGTGACACTATTTCCGCAAACCCTGATCAATGTTCGCCTGAAACCTGGCCAGGACTGGAAAGCCAGCGCCAAACTTGCCAGTGAAACACAGGCGGTAGAGGCTGAATTGGGTGCTACCGGTCGACTGCTGATCCGGGCGAGTGGCACCGAGCCCTTGTTGCGGGTGATGGTGGAGGCCCGTGACGCCGCACAAGCCAAGGCGTGTGCCGAGCGGATTGCCAGCACGATCTCGGCCTAACAATGCCCAGCGTGCCTGATATTTCATCCTTGCGTATTTGCCGAGCCGACTACGCCAATCCCGGGCATGCTGCGGCACTGGTGAGCCTGCTGGACGCTTATGCCAGGGACCCGATGGGGGGGGGGGAGCCCTTAAGTGAGTTTGTCAGGACCCATCTTGTAAGCGCACTCGCGGCGCGCCCGCAGGCTTTCAGCGTGCTGGCGTTTGGTGGAGCCGACGATGCGCACCCGGTTGGACTGGTGAACTGCATGGAAGGCTTCTCCACCTTTGCCTGTCGGCCTTTGGTGAACGTTCACGATGTGGCAGTGTTGCCTGGCCATCGGGGGCAGCGCGTCGCCGAGAAGATGCTGGCATTGGTTGAAGAAATCGCGCGCGAACGGGACGCTTGCAAACTCACGCTTGAAGTGCTTCAGGGCAACACGGGTGCCATCAGGCTCTACAACCGTGTCGGATTTGCCAACTATCAACTTGACCCGGCCATGGGTCAGGCCCAATTTCTGCAAAAGTGGCTCAAGTAGCCGCACAGGACGCGTATCGATTGCAGAAAGACGCACGGCGCGTACAAAGGGAAGGGGAAATCAACCGTGGATTGAAAATACTGCGTCGCCTCACTAAAATATTCCTGCATGAACTGGCTTCGAAAACTCCCCGGATTTCAGCAAACGCCCTATGGGTTTGAGTTGCGTCTGCTGCGTCTGATGCCGACGGTGTGCATGGCTGGCACGCTTTTGCCAGGGGTGATGTCGGTTGCCGTTCGTTTTTTGATCACTGACGGCAGCGCTGCCGAATTGGCCCGACGCATTCAACTGTTTGATTTCATGATGATTGGTTTGCTGATCTTCATCTGGAGTCTGGTTGTGACGGTGACCATTGGCTGTGTCATCGTGTGGCTGATGAAAGGCCCTGCCTACGTGGCCGACGGCTTCGAGGTATCGCACAGCGATGCGCCAAGACCTTGATTTCGTTTCATAAATAGGGCTGTGTCGACCCCCTTAACGTGCAAAGGCGTGACAGGTGCTTCACCAAGCCCGACTCCACTGTAAGTCGTCGGCTTGGGTTTGTTCTGTCATCAAATTGCCATGACTTTGCCATGGCGTCGTCATGAAAGGCAGCGAACATCCAGAGACGCAAGAAAAAAGAGCGATCCGGTCGTGCCACTTCGCGCTCACTTGTGCTTGTAAAACCAACTCAAGGAGAAAGAAATGAAAGAACTGCCAAACCCCACCTTCGCTTTGTCCCCGGTATCCTTGCCCAGGGGGTTATTTCACCGACCTCATGCACATCTTCATGGCTCAAATCAAGCACCAGTCCCGCAGATTGAGCGAGGTGGTCTTGCGGTTTCGTGGGCCAGACACAGTGACGAAGTTCGGCAAGCACAGCGCTTGAGGTTCAGGGTCTTCTCCGAAGAGATGGGCGCCCGACTGGACACAACCTTGTCTGGGCACGATGTTGATTTATTTGATAACTACTGCGAGCATCTTCTGGTGCGCGATCAGGTCACCCAGGAGGTCATAGGGACGTACCGGGTTCTCACGCCCGCGCAAGCCAGGAGGGTAGGCAGCACCTACAGCGATATCGAGTTTGATCTCACCCGCCTGCGCAGTCTGCGCGAACGCATGGTGGAGCTGGGACGCAGTTGCGTGCACCCTGACTATCGCCACGGCGGGGTCATCATGGCTTTGTGGGGCGCGCTGGCCGAGTTCATGGTGCGCAACAAGCTCGATACCATGATTGGCTGTGCGAGCATTCCCATGCTGCATAACGGGATTGTCAGCGGTGACGTGGCGGCAAGCATCTGGCACCAGCTCAAGCAAAGCCACATGGCGCCGATCGAACACCATGTGCACGCGCGCCTGCCGTTGCCTGTTGACCAATTGGACAGCAGCCTGGCAGTAGATCCCCCTGCACTGATTAAAGGCTATCTGCGCCTGGGGGCCAAGATTTTGGGGGCACCCGCCTGGGACCCGGATTTCAATACGGCCGATCTCCCCATGATGATGCGCATCAATGATTTGCCGCCTCGTTACCGCAAGCATTTCCTGGGGATGTAATGCGGGCTCCGGGTTGGCATCTGGGCACAACTATGCACTTGTTTTTTCTCCGTTCGAAGCGGAGTCACGGTTGAATAGGGGGCACAGTAACTTGCTGCTGTCACACTATTGACATTAAATTCGTCAACAATGGTCATCTATTTGTAATAAACGGGTCCGGCATGTCATGTCTTCTTCCTTTCGTCAGTCGAAATTGACACAGACCTCTTCAAGTGTGGCGCTTCTTGATCGCGATCACAGCATTCTCGCGTTCAACGAGCGGGTGCTTGATTGGGCCTACCGCAAGGACGTTCCCCTGCTGGAGCGCCTTCGCTTCCTGTGTATTGTGTCTTCCAATCTGGATGAATTTTTCGAGGTTCGAGCTGAGCCCCATTTGGCGGCGAGCCAGAGTAAAGACGAAAAAGGATCCTACACGGTAGAGTCATTCAAAAGACTTGCGGACGCCGCGCACACCTTGGTGGCGCGCCAGTATGCGCTGTACAACGATGACTTGATGCCCGCCCTTGAAAAGCAGGGCATCAGAATAGTGTCTCACGGAGACCGAAGCATCGTACAGCGGCGTTGGGTCAGGCAGTATTTTGAGCGGGAGGTTCGCCCGTTGTTGATTCCAGTTGGGCTGGATCCGTCACATCCGTTCCCGCAAGTTGCCAACAAGTCGCTGAATTTCATAGTCCGCCTGGGCGGGCGCGATGCGTTCGGGCGTGAAAACGACATTGCCATTGTGAAGATACCGCGCGTTTTGCCGCGAATGATCCGCATGCCGGACAAGGTTTCGGGTGGCAGTAATTTTTTCGTATCGCTGTCCAGTGTGATTCGTGCGCATCTGGCTGGATTGTTTCCTGGCCGTGATGTCGGGCAATTTTCACAGTTTCGGGTTACCCGTCATTCGGATCTTGCGGTGGACGAAGACGACGTCAAGAATTTGCGGACAGCATTGCGGCAAGGCTTGCAACACCGCCATTTTGGCCAGGCGGTGCGACTTGAGGTGTCGGCTGGATGTTCTGAATATCTTTCAGCTTTTCTACGCAAACAGTTTGATTTGCCGGAGCAGGCTTTGTACCGTGTCCCCGGCCCGGTCAACCTGGTTCGATTGACGCAATTGGTGGATCTGGTGGATGCGCCGCAGCTGTGCTTTCCTTTCTACAAATCCTGTTATCCGACTCAACTGACGCCTGGTTTATCGTTCTTTGATCAACTCAAACTGGGCGATGTCTTGATTCACCAGCCCTTTGAGAGTTTTGACGGTGTGTTGGCATTTTTGCGTGAAGCGGTAAATGACCCGCAGGTGTTGGCGATCAAGCAGACGATCTACCGCACCGGCAGTGACTCCGGGCTCATGGATCTGCTGCGTGAGGCGGTGCGTCGCGGCAAGGAAGTGACCGTGGTGGTGGAATTGAAGGCCAGGTTTGACGAAGAGGCCAACATCAACTGGGCTGAGATGCTCGAGTCCATTGGGGCGCAGGTCTTGTATGGGGTGGTGGGGCTAAAAACCCACGCCAAGATGATGCTCATCACGCGTCGGGAAGGCAAACAGCTCAAACACTACGCCCACCTGTCCACCGGTAATTACAACCCCCGTACGGCACGCTTATACACCGACTGGAGCCACCTGACGGCCGATGCTTTACTCACCGCTGATCTGGAAAGTGTGTTCGTTCATTTGGCCAGTCACAGCCGCTTGCCCAAACTGAACCGGGTGCTGTTGGCACCGTTTTATCTGCACCATAAGCTGATCGAGAAAATCAATGACCTGGCGGTTGCGGCGGCTTCAGGCGGGGTGGGTCGAATCGTTGCCAAGATGAATGCTTTAACGGATGAGGCGCTCATTCATGCGCTGATCTGCGCAGGACAGAAAGGCGTCAAAATTGACCTCATCGTGCGGGGTGCCTGCATGTTGCCCGCTCAGGTGCCGGGTGTAACAGACAACATCCATGTACGTTCGGTGATCGGCCGTTTTCTGGAGCACTCGCGGGTTTTTTACTTTAGCCGTGATGATGTGGAAGAACTTTACCTGTCTAGTGCGGACTGGATGAACCGCAATATGATGCGCCGGGTGGAGATCGCCTGGCCGGTGACTGACCCGGTACAGCGGCAACGCATTGTTGATGAAGAACTGGTGGCCTATCTGCATGACGGCGTGGACGCGTGGGATTTGTTGCCGGATGGCACCTATGCCCGTGTCAAACCTGATGGCCGTCGTTTGGCGCATGGTGCGCAAGCCGCCTTGATGGCGCGTTACGCGGGCCGAGTTGACGAAAGTGGTGATTGATATGGACCTTGTCTTGTGGCGTCATGCAGAGGCTCAGGAATGGGTCGAAAGCTGCGATGACATGGCGCGTTCACTTACCTCGCGCGGGGAAAAGCAGGCCGCACGCATGGCGAGCTGGCTGGATCGACAGTTACCTGAAGGTACGCGTATTTTGGTGAGCCCCTCGCGTCGTACCGAGCAGACCGCGATTGCACTGGGCCGCAAATACAAGGTAAGACCAGAACTGGCACCGGACGGCAGTGTCGGCCAGTTGCTTGAACTGGTTCAATGGCCGGTCGCAAAAGGGTGCGTGCTGGTGGTAGGTCATCAGCCCACGCTGGGGCAGACCATTGCCCAGTTGATCGGTTTGAACGCCACCGAGTGCGCGGTAAAAAAAGGAGTTGTCTGGTGGCTGCGTAATCGGGAGCGCGAAGCGCATTCCCAAACTGTGGTTGTCACAGTGCAGTCACCGGAAGTGCTCTAGCCAATAAATTGCCGGAGCACTTCCAGGTGCGCTTCCGGGATGAGATCAGTCTTTTGCAGGACGTCCGGTCTTGATCGCTGGAACAGCCTTCAATGCAGTCATAAACGCCACATCTGACATCGCGGCTAATGCCTTGATGCCGGCACGGATCAACTCGCTCTTTTTGGCTGGACGGGTCAGTTTTCCCGCGCGTTGTTTGAGGTCATCCAGCACGGTGTATTCAGCTTTGGGGATGGTGAAGCTGTCGCGCACCAGTTTCTGTTTTTTCACCTTGGCTGGCTTTTCGTCTTTTGGCTTAGCCAATGTTTTGACCAATGGTTTGGCAGGTGTCTTGATCGGGGCTTTGACGGGTGCTTTAACCGCCGTTTGGGCTGGTGCCTTGACGATCAAAGCTGATTTATTTGTAACTGGCTTAGCAGTTACTTTGGAAGCTACTTTCGCCAGCGCCACGGGCGCAGCTGGAGTCGTTGCGACCTTTGGCAGAACGGGTGTCGTTGCAATCTTGGCAGGAACGGGTACGACTGCGACTGCGACTGCTTTCACGGGGTTGGTAGTTACGATTTTCTTCTCTGCTGTCGTCATGGCGAGCTTTCCTTTAAATAAACGGGGTATACAGTTTATATCGTTTCATTGGAAAACCGTCAAGCAGATTTGACTTGTCACACCCATGTCATTCAATGCGCCTAGACTGGACGCAAATAATTCATAAACGTTGGAATTCAATGAGCATTTTTCGCCTGGCGGCTACGACCGCAATGCCCGCGATGGAGTCTTATCCGGCTGATCTGGCGCGCGGGCCTGGTACCAGTGTCAAGTTGATGCCAGTTGCCATGCGTTCCAATGTGGTGCGGCGAGGGCGGGGGCCATTGGCTGGTTTGATGCGCAGCAACGGACTTTACCCCGTATTTCAGCCGATCGTGTCGCTGCGCGATGGGGCCATTTATTCGCATGAAGCCCTGATCAGGGGACCACAAGACACGTTATTTCATACGCCCGATGCGTTGTTGGCGGCAGCAGCACAGGAAAGTTTGAACTTTGAGTTTGAGAACTTTTGTGTCACCGTGGCGCTTGAACGCTGGGGCGCGCTTCGTGAATCAGGGCGTCTGTTTGTGAATATCAGTGCTCAGGTGCTGGTGCAGGTTCTGAAGTACTGCGGACGCGACGCCCTGATGGAGTTGGTCAGCGGTTTTGGTGTTTTGCCACGCCTGCTGGTGCTTGAGATTACCGAGTATGAGCGGGTGTCCGACATGGACTACCTGGCGAGTGTTGTGCGCGAGATCCGCTCTGCGGGTGTGTCACTCGCGCTGGACGATTTTGGTGATGGTCGATCAAGTCTTCGACTGTGGTCACAGCTCAAGCCTGAGTTTGTGAAGATCGACAAGTACTTTACCAAGGACATCAGCCAGCACGCCGACAAGCTCAAAACGATTCAGGCCCTGCAGCAAATTGCCGCGATCTTTGATACCTCACTGGTGGCGGAAGGCATTGAGACGGAAGATGACTTGCGTGTCTTGCGTGACCTCGGCATAACGTACGGGCAGGGTTATTTCCTGGGACGGCCGGCACTGCTGCCGCGTGAGCAGATTGAGGCGAAGGCACTGGATGTGATGCGGGACCGAAGGGTTGCCGTGTTCCCTGAATTGCGGCGGGCGTCCCATGCGGGGTCGCTCAGCCGTCTGGCGGTGGTTGAGGCGCCAGCTGTCGGCTTGTCCACCACCAACGATGAATTGGCAATCCTGTTTTTGGCCCACACCAAACTCCACGCCGTGGCCGTCATTGACGGCACCCGGCCCGTGGGGATCATCAACCGCGCGCATTTCATGGACGAATACAGCAAGCTTTATTACCGGGAGGTGTGGGGCCGAAAGCCGTGCATGGTACATGCCAACCTCGAGCCCCGATTGATCGAGCGGGACCACAATGTTGACGAGTTGATCGGCATTCTCACGTCGGACGACCAGCGCTACCTGGCCGATGGTTTTATTGTGACGGATAACGGCCGTTATGAAGGCTTGGGGACGGGAGAACAGCTGGTTCGCTCAGTCACGGAAACGCGCATTGAGGCGGCACGCCACGCCAACCCATTGACCTTTCTGCCTGGCAATATTCCGATTAGCCAGCATATTGATCGACTCTTGAGCAGTGGTGTCGAATTTGTGGCCTGCTATGCCGATTTGAATAATTTCAAACCCTTCAATGACCAGTATGGCTATTGGCGTGGGGATGAAATGATTCGTCTGGTGGCTCAGCTCGCCTTGGCGCATTGCGATCCCCAGCGTGATTTTGTGGGCCATGTTGGCGGCGATGACTTCATCATCTTGTACCAAAGTGCCGACTGGGAGTTGCAATGCCAGAGAATTGTGACCGAATTTGCGGAGCACGCTATTGAGTTGTTTGACGTCTCGGCCCGCGAGGCGGGTGGCATCCATGCGGAAGATCGGCACGGAGTTTCAAGATTTTTCCCTTTGACCACGATATCGATCGGTGCGGTCAAAATTCAACGCGATGAATTTTCCAGTGCAGAGCAAGTGGCGTCTGCCGCCGCGCTGGCCAAGCACGACGCCAAGACGCATGGTGAGGGTTTGCTGGTACGGGACACCTCGGATTTCAGCAGCCGTTAAGGGTCAGCGACCAGGGAGTCTTTTGCCACGCCAGCACCTCTTCCCGCAGCAGATGGGCTGATTGTGGGAAGGCCTGTGCCCATCCTGGCCGACAGCCGATGGCAAAGCTGTTGGCATTCTCCACCTCACGTGTCAACGTCAAACCATTCAAATCAGGGTCGCGCCGGGCGTGGCACAAAATGACGGCCAGACGCAGGGCGAGCAACTGTTGCACGAATAATTCGTCTTCAAAATCTACTTCCAGCTTGCGCAATTTGCCCCGATGTCCCAATACCAGCAGACTGAGCTTGTGAAGTTCGGACAAAGCGAAGCCCATGGCATCTGAATTGTCCAGAATGTAGGCCCCATGCTTGTGGTAGTCGCTGTGCGAGATTTGGCTGCCAATCTCATGCAACTGGGCGGCCCATTTCAGTTTTCGGTTCAGGCGTTCATCTGTCAGATTACCGGCCAGATTGTCTGGCGTTGCTGCCTGGGTCTGAAGCTGGGCAAACAAATGCTGGGCGACTTTGCCGACGCGCAGACCATGAACCGAGTCAGTGCCGAATTTGGCGGCGAGCCGTTGGACCGACTTGGAGCGCACATCCGTTTGGTCCGAGGTGTTGCCCATCAAGTCAAATAAAAGTCCGTGTCGCAGACCACCGGTTGCCTGTTGCATTTGATCGATTTGCAGCAGATCGAAAACGGCCCGCAAAATGCTTAAGCCTCCACCGATGACCGCACGCCGCTCATCTTTCATGCCTGGCAGACGGAGTCGATCCACGCTTTGCGCATTGAGCAGCTTGTCCAGCAGCCAGTCCAACCCCTCCCGGCTGACGCAGCCTGCGGGCCAACCGGCAGCAGCCAGGACATCACCGACCGCACCCACGGTGCCCGCCGAGCCATAAGCCACGTCCCAAGCGTCTCGCCGGTAAGCATTAAGGGCTTCGTCCAGCACCGCCTTGGCCGCAATTTCTGCCATTTGAAAGGCGTACTTTGAGAACTGGTTGTTCGGGAAATAGCGTGTGGACCATGCAATGCTGCCGACCCGGTAGGATTCCATCTGCTTGGGCTCGAAACCTTGCCCCAGGATGAGTTCGGTGGAGCGGCCGCCAATGTCAACCACCAGACGGCGCTCGTTGCCCTGGGGTAGCGCGTGGGCGACGCCCTGGTAAATCAGCCGCGCTTCTTCCCGGCCGGAGATGACGTCAATGGGAAAGCCCAGCACGGCATTGGCCTGAACCAGAAATTCGTCGCGGTTACGTGCTTCACGCAAGGTTTGTGTTGCCACGGCGCGCACCTCGCCGCTGTTGAAACCGGCCAGACGTTCGCCAAAACGGGCCAGGCAATCCCAGCCCCGCGCCATGGCGTCAGGTGTCAGGTTGCGCTCTTCATCCAGACCGTTACCCTGGCGAACGGTTTCTTTTAAATATTCGGTACGGTAAAACTGACCGTGTTCAATGCGGCCAATTTCAAGGCGAAAGCTGTTCGATCCCAAATCCACGGCCGCCAGGCGAGTTCCATCTTGCATCAGTTATGTTTCCTGTTTTTCAGTGTCCAGCATAGCATTCGGGCGCAGCCGAATATCCGACCTGTAGTTTCAATCCGCAAGCCGGCTGTCGGGTGTGATCGCATTGAAGCTGATGCGAAACCCGCTTACCTCAACCGTGTGGTGCGGCTGGCGTATTTGAAACTAACCTGGACTTCTTGGGGTGGGATTTCACGAGTTTCCAACGATACGATAGTTTCGTGTCGGTCTTGTGACATGTGCGGCAGGGGATCAAGGCCAGGGGCAGGTTCACAATGTCAAATGCCTTATTCCCGCAAAATCATCTGTCCCCGAACCTCTCCGCCGGGGTGAGCTTCCGTGTGAATACTGACGTACCATTTTCCAGCCAGCAGGTCAGCGGCCTGCGCCGGGGTCAGCGTAGCGCGACCTTCCAACGGGCTCTTGACCGGGCCTTTGAAGGGCAGGGCGATGCTCGCGTTGGCGCCAATGCCGGCCGGGCCATGAAAGTGGCCTGCTGTGGCGGGGCCGCTCAGACCCGTAAACGACATCTTCCAGCGGAACAGCCGGTTGTTTTTATCCAGCACAGCATCCACCCGGCCGGTCGCCGGGGTGGCCACGGACGGCACCTGGTTCAAGCCTGTCATCTGGGTACTGAATGCAGCCAGGTGTGCGTCGGGCTGCAACACACTGCAGCCGGTTATGGCGAAGGCCATGGCGGTGGTGGTAAGTACAGAGTGCACGGAAAAATAAAAATGCATTTTCAACGCCTCCTGATTATTTTTTATGGTCGAAATTCGGGCCTGAGTGTAGGGGGCACCAAGCCCTGTTCGAGGGTTTTGCGATCGATTATTTGTAACAAAATATGCCGTCAGCCTTTGTCATTCAGGCTTCATTAGCTACATATTTAATAGCTGCTTGCGCATGTGCAACGGGGGCTAGAGGCTGATTAGGTCAATTTTTTCTTCTCTTCATACATGGCGGTGTCGCTGCGGTGGGTCAGCGACGCCACCGTGTCCCCCGGCTCAGCGCGTGCCACGCCGACACTGATGCTGGATTGCAGTCGCGCGTTGATGGCTGACCAGTTGAAGTCACGCACAGCGACGCTGATGCGCTGGCACACCTGTTGCGCCAGCTTCAAATCAGCGGTTTTGAAGGCAATAACGAATTCGTCGCCCCCCAGGCGTGCCGCCATGTCGTCCTCGCGCACGTGGGATTTCAGAATTTGCGCAATTCGTTTAAGCACCTCGTCGCCCACCTGGTGCGAGAAGTTGTCGTTGATCTGTTTGAATTAGTCCACGTCCACTACGGCCAGGCAGGGCGGCTGGCCCTGCGCCAGACCCCTTTGCAGCAGCTCTGTGGCGTAGCGTTCAAAATTGCGCCGATTGGGGATGCCGGTCAAAGTGTCTTCCAGCGACAATTTTTCCAGTCGACGTGCGGTGAGCTCCAGCCGGTCAATGCTTTGTTGGTGCAGCCGCAGGTCTACTTGCCAGTCAATCACGTTTTCACGGGTTTCCAGGCAGTCGCAGCGAATGAGCTGCTCCCGCAGTCGCAGGCGGCGCAACTCATCGAGCGCCTGGCCATGCAGGCGCTGCGCTATAAACAGTTGCGACGCCAGCAGATGTCCCAAGCAGGCCAGTTGTTCATGCTCCACGGTCACGGCAATCTCGATCATCTTTGCCGCGTGTCGGGTGGCGCTGGACCAGTCTTGCCGGGCCCAGGCCATCTCGGTCCGCGCCCACGCTTCCAGCGCCGACAGCCAGGTCAGCGTGCCATACCGTTGTGCCCAGCCGCTCAGCGCATTAACGTCCTCCATGGCCTGCTCCAGCTGGCCGTGCCAGCAGGCATCCAGACTGGTGCCAAACAGCAACACCGCCTCGGTCGTGACATTGGTGCCCAGCGGGAAAGCACTGGCGTCTGCTTTGGCGACCAGCTGCATGACGGACTCCCGATGCAGGTGCATGAGGGCCAGCGAGGGCAGTTCGCCGTCGTAATAACGCTCGTGAAAAATACGGATAACCTGGGCCCACCACTGGTTGATTTGCGGCTGGAAGGTGCTCAAGGGTGGGCTGGCGCGCTCGGCAATCTGGATCGCGGTGCGCAGTGCCTGCTCGGCCTTGGCAAAATTGTGGCTCCAGAAATAGGCGACGCCCAAAGCGTTGTAGGAAAGAACACTGTGTTCATCCTTTTCCAGCAATTCGCTCAGGCGCACACTCAGCAGGGCAGCTTCGACAGCCTCTTCGTTGCGGCCCAGGTTGATGGCCACAAAGGCATGCGTGGTGAGTGCCATCACCTCACCCGAGGTGTCGCCCAGCAACTGAAAGCCCTGGGCGGCGCGCTGGCTGGCGCGGTGGGCGCGCCGATAGCGCGACAGCATGCGGTCGCAGTGCGCCAGACAGAGCAGCGCCTTGGCCTCAAAGCGCTTGCTACCCAAGGTTTGTGCCGCTTTGAGTACTTTGTAGGACAACTCCCGACCGGTTTGCACCTCGCCGCCATCCAGAGCCAGATGCGCGCTTTTGAGCAGGGTTTCCAGGCTTGCTTCGGTCAGTTCATGGTCATCGGCGTTCATGCTGCCATTTTGCTTGAGGAATAAGGCGGTGTAATAGAGGCTATGCAGATCAAACCAATAAAACAAAACATGGGTATTTCTCTTGAGTTCTGACGATCTGGCGACCTTGTCGATGGCCGCCTTTGACCGCGTCGTGGCTGCCACCGCGGGCTTTCGTTCGCGCCCGGGCCAGCGCGACATGGCGCAGCGCATTGCCAGCGCTTTATCGGGCGTGACGCTGGGCGAGCATCCCAACCCCGGCAAAGCCATCACCGTCATTCAGGCCGGCACCGGTGTCGGCAAGTCGGCGGCTTATTTGTCCACCACCGTGGCCATGGCGCTCTCGCTCAAGACCCGGGTCGTCGTCTCGACTGCCACCGTCGCCCTGCAAGAGCAGCTGATGACCAAGGATCTGCCCGCACTGGCCGCGGTGCTGGAGACACCCTTTGTTTTCGCCCTGGCAAAGGGGCGCGGCCGCTATGTGTGCAAGCTCAAGCTGGAGCGGCTGGCCGGTGCCGGCGGCGAGGCCGGGGATGATCTGTTTGAAGCGGATGAAGACCTGCCGCCACCGCGTGCCGCGTTCGCCAAACAGCTGCAGGGTGAGGACCCCGAAGAGCGCCGCATGAAGCTGTATGAGTCATTGGCAGACGCCCTGGCCAGCGGCAAATGGGATGGCGACCGCGACAACCTGACTGAGCAGCCGGAGCCGCGCGACTGGTCTGCCGTGGCGGCCGAGCGCCACACCTGCACAGCCCGGCATTGCCCGCGTTTTCGCGAATGCAGCTACTACAACGCCCGCACCAAACTGGCGGAGGCCCAGGTCATCGTCGCCAATCACGATCTGGTGCTGGCCTCGCTGGGCCGCAAGGCGCTGCCGGAGCTGGACAACTGCCTGGTGGTGTTTGACGAAGGCCATCACCTGCCGGCGGTGGCGCTGGACCAGTTCGCCAGCAGCATGGATTTGTCCAGCCTGCGCTGGCTGGATAAATTGCCAAAAACCCTGCACGAGGTGAGCGAGAAAATACACCTGACGCTGGCACAGGACGTCAACACGCTGGCGCAACAGCTCAAAACCGCCCTGTTTGATGTGGGCCGGATGGTGATGGACTTGCTCAATGTCACCAGCACCGGTTACGACGGCGTCTATCGCTTCAAGAACGGCGTGCTGCCCGAGGCCTGGCGCGACCCCATCACCCTGATTCAGGGCCATGCAACCGGCTTGTCCAAAGCGCTGGAAGCCCTGGGGGCCGAGGTGAAACTGCTGGCCAAAGAAGACCCGTCGCAAGCGGTGAGCTGTTCGCTGCTGTACGCCAAGCTGGGGCAGCTGGCCCCCAAGCTGGCCAGTGTGGTGGATACCAGCAGCCTGCTGCTGGAACATGGCCCGCAACCGCAGGCCAAGTGGCTCAAGTCCGATACCAGTTCCGGGCTGGTCTTTTTGACGGCGCACGCCTGCCCGATCGTGCCGGGCGATTTGCTGCGCCAGTCTCTGTGGAGCCAGGTGCGCGGTGCGGTCATTACCTCGGCCTCGCTCACCAGTTGCGGCAGTTTTGATTACTTTCTGCAAGAAGCGGGGCTGGTCAACAACCCCCATGTGTCAACGCTGGAAGTCGAAAGCCCCTTCAACTATCAAACCCAAGGCCAGCTGATCGTGGTGGAGACCGAGGCCGACCCCAAAAATGCCGAGGCCTACACCCGCGAGATGGTCGGCGAGTTGCTGTCGGATTTAAGCCAGGTCGCGCATGGGGCGCTGGTCTTGTTCACCTCGCGCGTGCAGATGAAGGCGGCGGTGGATGCGCTGGGTGCCAACTTGCAGGATGTCGTGCTGGTGCAGGGTCAAATGGCGCGTGGCCGCCTGCTGGGCGCCCATCAGGCGCGAATTGAGGCCGGGTTACCCTCGGTTATTTTCGGCTTGCAGTCGTTTGGCGAAGGGCTGGATTTGCCCGGCAAACTGTGCGAAACGGTGTTTATCGCCAAGTTGCCCTTCAGTCCGCCGTCTGACCCGGTGGAGGAGGCTCGTTCTGAGTGGCTCAAGAGCGTCGGGCGTGATCCGTTTTCCGAGCTGGTGGTGCCGGCCACGGGTATCAAGCTGTTGCAGTGGACGGGCCGGGCGATTCGCACCGAAGAAGACCATGCCACCGTGATTTGTTACGACCGGCGCCTCTTGCGAATGGCGTTCGGACGGCGCATGCTGCAGGGCTTGCCGCCCTATGCGCTGTCGCGCCGGGTCGGCGGCGTGGCGCTGGCGGTTTGATCGAAGGAGTTTAAAGTTGGATCAAGTGATGAAAACAATTTTTGGCCTGATGTTTCGGGTGCTGATGCTGTTGGTCGGGCTGGTTTTTATGGCCAGTCTGCTGCTGGCGGCGTTGCTGTTGCTGGCGGTCTGGCTGGTTCAGGCGCTGTGGGCCCGCTTGACCGGCCAACCGGTGCGCCCCTGGACTTTTCGGGTCAATCGGCAGGCGATGTGGAACCGCTTTTATCGGGCGCCGGAGAATGGCCACCCAGCCCGGCGCGACTCCGCCGATGTGGTTGACGTGGAAATCAAGGAAATCAAACCGCCGGAGGGTTAGGCCTGCTCGGGGCTTGGTTGGCTTCGAGGCGGTGGGGGCGGGGGGGGGGGGGGGGGGGGCGCCCGCCGTACGGCGGGGCTGTTCCGTGGCCGTCCCCCTCCCCCCCCCCCCCCACCCCCCCCCCCCCCCGCCCCACCCACCC
>Ga0074195_1000370_pt1 | contig 94697 bp, 84 predicted proteins | sample EPASupsiteHSE623_FD_64525 | JGI IMG/M metagenome (GOLD analysis project Ga0074195, IMG submission 64525) | Bioremediated contaminated groundwater from EPA Superfund site, New Mexico - Sample HSE6-23 | ecosystem: Environmental > Aquatic > Deep subsurface > Groundwater > Contaminated ...
GCTGCTGTAGTAGGATTCCTGGCCTCGGATGAGGCCTCCTATGTGACCGGGGCGGTGATTAATGTTAACGGGGGGTTATACACTTAGTTCAAAATGCAAAGTGCAAAATGCAAAAATCAAAATTAAATACTGACATTTTACATTTTCCCCGTTTGCCATTTTCTCATTTATTATTTTCTTATTTCATTGCACTTTGCACTTTGCACTTTGCACTTTGCATTTTACATTTTACATTCTGATATGAGCCGCGTCGTTATCACAGGCATGGGCATTTATTCCGTGATCGGAAAGAACCTCACTGAGGTGAAGGAATCCCTGTATCATGGACGTTCCGGGATTGTTTTTGATCCGCTACGGAAAGAGATGGGTTTCAGGTCGGCTTTGACCGGGATGACCGATCGGCCGCAGCTGAAGGGGATACTCGATCGCAGGATGCGTATCGGATTACCGGCGCAGGGCGAGTATGCCTACATCTCCACTGTTGAAGCGCTTCATCAGGCTGGCATAGAACAGTCTTACCTGGATGCCAATGAAGTGGGGATCCTATTCGGTAATGATAGTTCAGCTGTACCTGTAGTAGAATCAGTGGATATCCTCCGGCAAAAGAAAGATACGATGATGATTGGATCGGGATATATATTCCAGTCGATGAACTCAACCGTTTCAATGAATCTTTCGGTCATCTTCCGGCTTAAAGGGGTCAATTTCACCCTCAGTGGCGCATGCGCGAGCGGATCACATGCTATCGGCATCGGTTACCTGCTCATTAAACAAGGGTTGCAGGATATGATCATTTGCGGCGGTGCACAGGAGATCAACCCTGAATCAACGGCCAGTTTTGATGCCCTCAATGCTTTTTCGATCAGGGAATCGGAGCCCACCAAGGCATCCCGTCCCTTCGACCGCGACCGCGACGGGTTGGTTCCAAGCGGCGGCGCTGCAACCGTTATCATCGAAAGCTATGAATCGGCCATGAAACGCGGCGCAAAAATCTATGGTGAAATCATCGGTTATGGTTTTTCATCCAATGGAGAACATATTTCAATGCCAAACGTCGACGGTCCGGTACGTGCCATGGAAAAAGCCATCCGCGATGCCGGCATAAAACCTTCGGCGATCGACTACATCAATGCCCATGCTACTTCAACCCAGGCTGGCGATGCCAACGAAGCCAGTTCCATCAGCATGGTATTCGGAAATTCACGCCCGCTGGTTAGCAGTACCAAATCGATGACCGGTCACGAAATGTGGATGGGCGGCGCCAGTGAAGTGATTTACTCGACCCTGATGATGAACGGGGGCTTTGTCGCGCCAAACATCAACTTCGAAAACCCGGATGAAATTACCGCTAAAATCAACATTGCTGCAGAAACAACCCCTTGTGAAATTGGCGCATTCCTCTCCAATTCATTTGGTTTCGGCGGCACCAATTCCTCCCTCATAATCCGAAAAGTTTAATCTTCATTTCTTATTCGAAAAATACCTATTTTTGCAACGGTTAAATACGACAAAATGCAAAAAGAGGAAATTATCAGGAAAATAAACCAACTCCTGATCGAAGAGATTGAAATTGATGAAACCCAGATATACCCTGCTGCCGATCTTAAAAAGGATCTTGGAATAGACAGCCTTGACTTTGTTGACCTGTTTGTGATCGTTGAAAATAATTTTGGCTTCAAAATGAAGGCTGAAGAGATGGCCGACGTGAAGTCACTGCAGGATTTTTACAGCTACATCATCAACCGCATCAACCCAAATTAATTGTAGATGTCATCATGGGAAGGCAAAACCCGGGGAGGGGTTCTGGGATATAAAATATTTGTTTGGACCCTGAAATATTTGGGGATCCGGTTTGCCTACCTTCTCCTTTCTTTCGTCGTGATTTACTTCGTAGCCACTTCCGGCACAGCTTTCAAGGCCATTTTTCACTTTTATCACCGGGTGATGAAATACGGCCGTGTTAAATCTTTTTTCAGCATATACCGAAACTATTACAAGTTCGGGCAGATTTTACTGGATAAAATTGCCATGCTTGCCGGATTTCAGCAAAAATTCACCTTTGATTTTGAAGGTGAGGAGTACCTACGCCAAATGCAGGATGGCGGTTTGCTCGTGAGCGCCCATGTAGGTAACTGGGAAATTGCAGGACAATTGCTTAACCGGCTTGAAAAACGCATTCATATCATTCTTTTCGATGCGGAACATCAACAGATCAAAGGCTATCTTTCGGATGTGTTGAAATCGCGGAATGTCAACTTTATCGTAATCCGCGATGATTTCACCCATCTGCTGGAGATAAAACAGGCACTGGAAGACAAAGAAATTATTGCCATGCATGGCGACCGCTATATCGAAGGGAACAAAACGGTGGTGCTCGATTTCATGGGACAACCGGCTGCATTTCCTATTGGCCCGGTTAACATGGCCGCCAAATTCAAGGTCCCGGTATCGTTTGTTTTTGCCGTGAAGGAGACAAGCAGCCATTATCATTTTTATGCCACCCCATTGCACCAGGTTGCCTTCACAACCAACCTGAAACAACGGGAAGTGAATCTCCGGGAGGCGGTAAAAATTTATACCACAAAACTCGAAGAGATCCTCCGAAAATACCCGCTTCAGTGGTTCAATTACTACGATTTCTGGAAGTTACCTGAAAGTTCACCGGCTCTAACTGCCACAAAAATCTGAATATGCCGGTAAAAAAGCTACTCTTCGTTTCGGCCAACCGCTATGTGAACCCCTACCCTGTATACCCACTGGGAATTTCCTATCTTTATACATACCTTTCCGAGCGTCTGCCCCACTACGAAATCAGGATATTCGATTTCAACCTCCATACACCGGAATCATTCAGGGAATATCTCACGGATTTTCAGCCGGATTACATCGGTCTTTCCCTGCGAAACATTGATGATGTCAATTTCTACAGCCAGGAAAGCTTCATCAACGGGTACAGGACGATCGTTGATATCGTGCGCGAATCAGCCACCGTACCATTGATCATCGGCGGTTCGGCTTTTTCGATTTATCCGGCTCAGCTGTTTTCCTTCTTTAGCCCTGATTTTGGAATCCATGGAGAGGGAGAAGAGAGTCTTTACAAACTCCTGCTTAGCCTTGATTCCGGCATTCCTGATTTAAGCATTGATGGTCTTGTTTACCGTAATAATGATGAGATAAAGGTAAACGGCCGGAAGCATTTCATCAAGACCCCTGATCTTGATTTTGACACCGGGCTTCTGGAATTTTACTGGGACAAGGCCGGCATGGTGAATGTGCAGACAAAACGTGGCTGCCCATACAACTGCATCTATTGTACTTACCCGCTGATAGAGGGTCACAACGTGCGGACCCTCGATCCGGATAAAATCGTTCACACCTTACGGGAACTATATGAGAAACACAAGGTCGATTATGTGTTTTTTACCGATTCGGTTTTTAATATCAGCAACCAATTCAATGAAGAGCTGGCCCTGAAGATGATTGCCTCCAAGCTTCCCATGCACTGGGGTGCCTATTTTTCACCGCATAACCTGTCGTTTGAAAACCTTAAATTATTTGCCGAAGCCGGCCTGACCCATATCGAATTCGGCACCGAATCGCTGTCGGATATCACCCTGCAGAAGTATGGTAAGCACTTTGATGTGGATGAAGTGGTTCGGGTTTCAGATTATTGCAACCAGGTTGGTATTTATTTCTGTCATTTTATGATCATCGGCGGGTACGGTGAAACAGAGGCCACGATCAATGAGAGTTTTGAAAATTCAAAACGTATTGAGAATACGGTTTTCTTCCCCTTTATCGGCATGCGGATCTATCCCGGCACCCTGTTGCATAAAATTGCCCTTGAAAATGGGATTGTCAAGTCCACTGATGACTTGCTTGAGCCTGTTTATTATATTGCCCCTGACATCGATTATGAATCGCTGAAGGAACGGGCGGAAAAAACCGGACGCCGATGGGTATTCCCCGACGAAGATGTGGCGACGGTTATGAACCGCATGCGAAAAAGGAAACGAAAAGGATCATTATGGCATCATTTGAAGAAATAAACATACCGCAAAAGCCCCCCATGGTGATGGTCGATCGTTTGGTAGAGATGATCGATAAGACGACCGTGACCTCCTTCCTGATTCGCGACGACAACATTTTTTGCGAAAACGGGATGTTCCGCGAACCTGGACTGATCGAAAACATGGCACAGACGGCCGCGGCCGGTGTGGGTGCAAAACCTGGTTTTGAAGGAGGCAAGGCTCCGATGGGCTTTATCGGAGGTATCAGGAATTTGAAAATCAATGACTTTCCCAGGGTGGGACAGCAAATTGTCACCCGCATAACGGTAATGCACGAAGTATTTAATGCCACTATTGTCGAGGGAGAGGTATTTCTGGAAGAAAAGCTGATTGCATCTTGTGAGTTGAAGATTTTTTTAGTTAATGAATAGGACATTACGATTTACGATTTACGATTTTTTTTTGAAATAATTGACTTATGGAAAATGAGAATGAGGAAATAAAAGATACAAAAGCCGGTGACGATGAACTTATCTACACCTATAACCGGGAGGTGTTTTACCATTTTGATAAGGAGAAGGGATTTACCCAGAAGGTGGACTTCCAGAACCCGAATAACCAGGTGATCATCAAGCAAAGCTGGGATGCGGCACAACAGCGTCTCGACGAGGTGAAACAACTGGTGATCATTGGTAAGTCAAGCCCCATCGCCTACTATATGGAAAAGATCCTGATGGAGGTTCCGATGCTGGCAGCCTATATGGAAATACCCAAATGGCGGGTAAAGCGCCATATGAAAAGCAAAGTCTTTAAAAAACTGAAGCCGGAGATATTGTCGAAATATGCAGCGATTTTCGAAATCCCGGTAGATCAACTCACCAACCCCGACTTTTTAAATAATTGATTAAAAAAACAGCATAATGATAAAACTTGATTTTGAACACCGGCAGGCTGGACATTGTGAAAGTGGCGTAACGCGCAACCTGCTTCACTATCATAAATTCAGCATAAGCGAGCCCATGGCCTTCGGCATTGGCGCCGGCCTATTTTTCAGCTACCTGCCCTTCCTTAAAATGCAGCATGCGCCCACCACCTCCTTCCGGGTGTGGCCGGGACAAGTATTCGACCGGGCCACAAAGGAGCTTGGCGTAAAAACTGCTATCCATACATTCCGAAATCCAAAGGATTCAATGGATAAGCTGAATGAGATTCTGGAACAGGGTTTTCCTGTCGGCCTCCAGGTAGGCACCTATCACCTTCCGTTTTTCCCGCCCGAATACCGTATGCATTATAACATGCACAACATGATCGCTTACGGGCATGACAATGGCACCTACTTCATCAGTGATACCCTGATGGAGAATCTGGTGGAGATCACTTACGAAGATCTCATGCGCGTGAGGTTTGCCAAAGGAGCCTTTGCACCCCAGGGAAGGATGTATTATCCTACGTTTGTCCCCGAAAATATCGACATCAAGCCCGCCATCATCAAGGGGATCCGGAAGACAGCCTACAACATGGTGGGCATACCTTTTCCGCTGATCGGTGCGAAGGGGATCCGTTACCTGGCTGGCAGGATGCGGAAATGGGAGAAAAAACTTGGACCCGAAAAGGCCTCCTATTACCTCGGACAGGTATTGCGCATGGAGGAAGAGGTTGGAACTGCTGGAGCCGGGTTCCGTTTTATTTTCGGCGCTTTCCTCGAAGAGGCCTCTACCGTGCTTAACCAGCCCTGGCTCAAAGAAATTTCGGTTGAAATGGGCGAAAACGCCAACAAATGGCGGGAATTTTCGTATCTTGGATCCAGAAATTGCAAAAAACGGGGGAAACCAGACCAATCCTATGATTTCCTTGCAGATATACTACTTGAAGTGGCCAACCGGGAGGAGAAGATTTTCCGTAAATTGGCCAAAATCAAATAAAATTTCTATTTTCGCATCAGGTAAGACATATTGATGTAATTAAGTACCTTAATCATATGGAAGAAAACTCAAACCCGGTTTATAAGGATCAGCGTTATGGCCAATCAAGGGAATTACTTTATTCCTATGATGAAAACGGACAGTACAAGAAGGATGTCGGGTTTCATGGAGAGCCCGACCGGATCATTTTGCAGCAGGCCTGGGATCATTTTAACGACCGCATCGAAGATGCCAGGCGAAGGGTCATTGCCGGAAAGGTAAGTCCGATTGTTTACTACATGGAAAAATTCCTGGCCGATCCGCTTAACCTTTCCATGATGGCGGGCATATCCATCTGGAAGGTCAAATGGCACTCAAGACCAGGTGTTTTTAAGCGACTGAGCGAAAAAACCCTGAAAAAATATGCCGATGCATTTAATATCAGCATTGAACAGTTGAAGAAAGTTGAATAAAATATAACAACTTCCAATGGAAACAAAAACTATGATCGATTATACGCACCGCCAGGCCGGTCATTGCGAAAGCGGGGCAACCTCCAATTTATTACGGTTTTATGGAGTCGACATGTCGGAGCCTATGGCATTTGGCATTGGCAACGGGCTGTATTTCAGCTATATACCATTCTTAAAGGTGCAATTTGCCCCCATGATTTCTTTCCGTAACCTGCCCAATACCGTTTTTCACCGGGGGATGAAGTATCTGGGAATTGATGCAACGGTAATTAAGAAATTCAAGGATCCCAAAGAGGCGATGCTTGCCCTGGACCAGAATCTTGAAAAAGGCATTCCAACCGGCATGCAGGTCGGCGTATTCAATCTCACATTTTTCCCGCCCGAGTACCGCATGCATTACAACATGCACAACCTGGTTTGCTTCGGGAAAGAGGGAAACCTTTATCATATCAGCGATACGGTGATGGAAACGGCACATGTCCTCACGTATGACGATCTGCTAAGGGTGCGGTATGCCAAAGGGGTATTTGCCCCCGAAGGGAAGATGTACTGGATCAACCATGTTCCCAATCACCTGGATATCAGATCGGCTGTAAGCGTGGGAATCAAAAAGACGGTATATGAAATGATCAAGATTCCATTCCCCCTGATCGGGGTTAAAGGTTTGCGCTGGATGGGTCGTGATCTGAGAAAATGGCCGAAAAAGCACGGTGTCGAAAAGGCTTCTTTTTATCTTGGACAGGTACTCAGGATGGCCGAGGATTTTGGTACGGGTGGCGCTGGATTTCGTTACATCTACGGCGCTTTCCTGAAAGAATCGGGCGAGATGTTCAATCATGCCGAATTGCTTGAAGCTGCTGAAATGATGGGTAAAACGGCCAACAAGTGGCGTGAATTTACCTATATCGGGGCCCGCAACTGCAAAAACCGCTCAAAGCCACAGGAAGATTATGGGATGCTTGGTGATATGATGATTGAAATTGCCGGGATGGAAGAGCAGGTATACAAGAAACTGGATAAAATCAAACTTTAATGTCCGACCGGCCGATCATCGAAATCAGGGAGCTGACAAAATTCTACAAGGGCAACGACGAACCTGCGATTGACAATATTTCCCTGGATATTTTCCCGAACGAGATCTTCGGATTGCTGGGGCCAAATGGAGCAGGGAAGACCACCACTATATCGATACTTTGCGGACTCTTCCCTCCTACCCGTGGAGAGGTGTTTATTGATGGCATGGAACTCCGGTCAAATCTTGATAATATCAAACACATCATCGGGGTTGTTCCCCAGGATCTGGCCCTCTATCCCACCCTGACCGCACTTGAAAACCTGACCTTTTTCGGGAACATGTATGGATTACGTGGACAGGACCTGCGCGATCGTATTGGTGGTTATCTGCAGGTATTCGGCCTTGAAAAAGCTGCCCGGAAAAAGATTTCAACCTATTCCGGCGGGATGAAGCGCAGGGTGAATCTCATCGCAGGGCTGCTGCACAAGCCAAAAGTGCTGTTCCTCGACGAACCTACCGTTGGCATCGACGTCCAGTCGCGTATGGTCATCCTCGATTACCTGAATGAAATAAACAAACTCGGCACAACCATCATCTATACATCACACTACATGGAGGAGGCGGAGAACCTTTGTTCCCGCGTGGCCATCGTTGATCGTGGTAAAATAATATCCATCGGGAATCCCAAAGAACTGCTGAAGGAACACCCGGAATTTAAAAACCTGGAAAACATCTTCCTTCATCTCACCGGCAAAGAGATGCGCGACTAAACCGACGCTATGTTCAAATTCATTTGTACCATAAAGAAGGAATCCCTGATCCTGCTGCGCGACAAAGCCGGTCTGATCATCGTTTTCCTTATGCCCATGGTGCTGATTATCATCATGTCGCTTTTGCAGGAAGTAGGGTACAGTTCTATCAACCGGGAAACACAGGTCGATGTTTTGTTCCTGGATCAGGATAATGACAGCCTGGGCATTAAAATCAGCCGGGGACTCCTCAGTTCCAACTATTTTCACCTGCATGATTCGGTCAACGGGAAACCGGTAACCGATACCGGGATCAGGGAGGCAGTGAAAAAGGGCGATTTTGTGATCGGGATCGTCATTCCGCCGGGAGTCACAAAAAAAATCCGGTCCAATGTGAGCATCATGGTAGCAAAAACACTGGAAGGATTCGGCTTGTTCAACACCAACCTTTTCGGGGACATCCCGCTGGCAGGAGCCGATACGATTACCATCTATTTTGATCCGACAGTAAAGCAAACCTTCAAGAATACCATTATCAGCTCCCTGAAGCAGTACAATTACCAGATTGAATCCGAAATGATCTTCACCACCTTCAACCATGAAATGGCCAAAGCATTCCCCACCTATCGTCCGCCCGATCTGGTGTTTAAGGATGCTGTTGAATTCCATGAAGTTTTCCCATCCTATCACAAGGTTGAGAAGATCCCCAACACCGCGCAGCACAATGTACCGGCTTGGGCGGTTTTCGCCATGTTTTTCATCATCATCCCACTGACATCCAGCATGATAGTTGAAAGGGAAGAGGGAAGCATGTTCCGCATCATGGCCATGCCCGTGAATTATCTCCTTTTGCTGATGGCCAAGGTGTTTGTTTACCTGGTTGTTTGCTTTTTACAAACCGTGCTCATGATCCTGGCTGGGATCTACATCCTCCCGCTTTTCAATGCCGAGGCCCTGGTGCTGGGAAACCAGCTTTTCGCCCTTACAGTAATGACCATCGTTAGCGCCCTCGCTGCATTGGGGTACGGCGTGATGGTGGGAACACTGGCCACTACACATCAGCAGGCAGCGGCCTTCGGAGCGGTCTCCATCATCATCATGGCAGCGCTGGGCGGACTCTGGGTGCCGATGTACCTGATGGCGCCTGTCATGCAGCATGTTGCCGGCCTCAGTCCGCTGAACTGGGCCTTAAGCGGTTATTACGATATTTTCATCCGTGGGGCAAGTGTGGTTGAAATCCTTCCGGAGTGTTTGAAACTATTGGGCTTCTTTTTTGCCGCCATTGCAATAACCGGAATCTATATGAAATTTCACAACCCGATGTCAAAGTAATCTATGGAACTTGTTGACCATAAAGAAATTATTGTTCGATTCAGTGAAGTTGATTCCATGCGGATCGTGTGGCATGGCAATTACCTTAAGTATTTTGAGGATGGCAGGGAATCCTTTGGTTTGAAATACAGCCTTGGTTACCTCGATGTGTACAGGCACAATGTGATGATCCCGATTGTAAAGATTAATTGTGATTTTAAACGTCCCCTTGAATATGGGGATACCGCGATTGTTGAAACGCGTTTTATCCCGACGGAAGCGGCAAAAATTGTATTTGATTACACCATTTACCGACAGAAAGACCATGAAATTGCCGCGACCGGAACCTCGACACAGGTATTCCTGACACCACAGGGTGAACTATTGCTTACTGCCCCGGAATTTTTCACCGGATGGAAAAAGAAATGGGGCGTTTAACCAGAGTTGATGGCATGAAACCAGTTTATATCCTTAACGACAGCATCATTTCCTCCCTGGGATTTTCCACCGCCGAAAATGTGGCGGCCATCGAACAGGGCGCCATTGGTATACGCTCAGTGACCGATCCTGCGCTCTTCCCAAGACCGATGATGCTTTCTCCTGTAGATACGGGCCGGCTCAATGCAAAGTTCGACGAGGTGCTGCAGTTCCTGAAGAAAAGCACACCTCCGGAATCCTTCACCCGGCTTGAAAAAATGTTTATTGTCTCGATCCATGATGCGCTGAAAGAGCAGGTGGTCGCCCCTGGAAATTCCCGAACCCTGCTGGTTATCTCGACCACTAAAGGCAATGTTGACCTGCTGGAAGACCGGTACAAGGCGATTTTCAGTCACAAACGGCTTTACCTGTGGGAACTTGGCAGGATCATTCAGCAGTTCTTCGGCTTTTCAAATCCTCCATTGATCATTTCGAACGCCTGCATATCCGGGATAGTAGCCATGATGACGGCATCCAGATTCATGCAATCGGGGGCCTACGATCATGCCGTGGTAACGGGTGGCGATATTGCCTCGGAATTTGTCATATCCGGCTTTCAGTCTTTCCAGTCGCTGAGTTTAACAGCCTGCAAGCCCTTTGACCTGAACCGGACTGGTTTGTCACTGGGAGAAGGTTGCGGCACCATGGTCATATCAGTTCACAAACCCGGATCGGCCGGTGCAGCAATCCGTGTAACAGGCGCAGCCACCAGCAACGACGCCAACCATATTTCCGGCCCTTCACGTACGGGAGAAGAACTGAGTTCGGCGATAAATTCAGCCATAAAGCAAGCTGACTTAACAGCAAAGGATATCAGTTATATCTCAGCACATGGCACTGCCACCCTCTTCAACGACGAAATGGAATCAAAGGCGATTGAACTCAGCGGTTTGGGGCATGTTCCGGTGAACAGCCTCAAAGGTTACTGGGGACATACACTGGGTGCTGCCGGAATAATTGAGTCGGCTGCATCCGTCGCCGCCATGAAAAAAAACATGCTTTTCCGATCGGCAGGCTTTGAAACACCGGGCGTTCCGGGATCAATAAACGTAATTTCGAACCAACAGCAAGCCGAAGTAAATACAGTACTTAAAACTGCCTCGGGATTTGGTGGATGCAACGCTGCGATCATATATCAGAAAGATTAAAATGGACCAGATAATCACCACTTATTGCCATCTTCATGACAACAGGGTCATCGTGAACGACCGGCTCATATTTTATCAGGAAAATATTGTTAAATTTGCAGACCTTTTAAAATCAGTTTACAAGCAGGAGCAGATTACCTATCCGAAGTTTTACAAAATGGATATCCTCAGTAAGCTTGGATTTATTGCTGCAGAGCTGGTATTAAAGGATAACAAACTGGAAGGTTACCTTCCGGAGGATGTGGGTGTTGTAATGTCGAATTCAAGTTCAAGCCTTGATACAGATATTGCCCATAACGAAACGATCAGGGATCGGTCAAGTTATTTCCCAAGTCCTTCGGTATTTGTATATACCTTGCCAAACATTGTTATTGGTGAGGTGTGTATCAGGCATAAAATAAAGGGCGAGAATGCCTTTTTAATCTCTGAAACATTCAGCAGCAATTTGCTGTTCAGTTATGTGAATGAGCTGTTCGCCAACGGGCGGGTGAAAGCCTGCCTCTGCGGCTGGGTTGAAGTGATGGGTAATACATCGGATGCCATGGTGGCGTTGGTCGAAAACACCGGACGTGATCTGCAGGCTTCGGTAACCGGTTTCAAACCGCTGCAATTTAATGTTGATAATCTGAATTTAATAATGACCCGTAACTGACATCATATCATGGAAGAATTAATCGAAAAGCTGAAAAAAGAAGTTATTGAACAATTAAACCTGGAAGATATTACGCCCGATGATATCAATCCTGATTCCCCTTTATTTGGTGAGGGACTTGGACTTGATTCCATTGATGCACTGGAACTGATTGTTTTACTGGAGAAGAACTACGGAATAAAAATCGAAGATCCCAAGGACGGAAAAAAGATATTTCATTCTATCCGTACCATGGCCGAATATATTATGGAGCACAAAAAGTAATCCCCGATGCCCAGGCGGATCTTTATTACCGGTTACGGCATCATTTCCTGCATCGGCAACAATATTGATGAGAATTTATCCTCCCTGCTCCGTTCGAAACCCGGACTGGGAAAGATCCGTCATATTGACACACTGCTAAGAGATGAATTGCTTGTTGGCGAGGTATCCAAAACCCAGGATGATCTTTTTGCCATGGCCGGGATCGCCCCTGTTGAAGGATATTCAAGAAATGCGCTGTTGGGAATCATAGCTGCCCGTGAGGCTTCTTTGCAGGGCCGGCTGAATGAAAACCCTGAGTTGAAGACAGGACTGATTTCTGCCACAACTGTCGGCGGAATGGACCGGTGTGAGCTCTTTTACAACGATTTTCTGACCAATGATACCCGCAATGCACACATCGATTCCTACGATTGTGCCGACAGCACCGAAAGGATTGCTTCGCTGCTTGGAATTCACGATTTTATAACAACCATCAGCACGGCCTGTTCGTCTGCTGCCAATTCCATCATGCTTGGTGCAAGGATGATCCGCACCGGAAGACTCGATCGTGTATTGGCCGGTGGATGCGAATCGCTCACCAAATTCCATCTGAATGGTTTCAACGCATTGAAGATCCTCGACAAAGATCCCTGTAAGCCCTTTGATCAGCAGCGGGCAGGGATCAACCTTGGCGAAGGCGCGGCATACCTGGTGCTCGAATCGGAGGAAAGCCTGGAGAAATCGGGCAATGAACCATTATGCGAATTGGTTGGGTGGGGCAATGCCTGTGAAGCTTTCCACCAAACAGCCTCATCACCCGACGGAACCGGGGCCTACCTGGCTATGAAAAAAGCGCTCGACCTGAGCGGCCTCCAGGCTGGGGATATCGATTATGTAAACGCCCACGGTACCGGAACCGATAATAATGACCTTTCAGAAGGCAGGGCCATTGAAAAACTTTTCGGGGAACGTATCCCAAAGATCAGTTCAACAAAGCCATTCACTGGGCATACCACCAGCGCTGCAGGATCAACAGAGGCAATCCTGTCGATTTTCTGCCTGCAACACCAGGTCATATGGCCCAACCTGAACTTCAGGGAACAGATCAGTGAACTCAGTTTCTCGCCTGTCGAAAAACTGCTCACCAATGTTCCTGTCAATGCTGTCATGTCAAATTCCTTTGGCTTCGGTGGCAATGATACCTCTCTGATCTTCAAAAAAGCCGGTGAAAAATCAAAAATCGTAAATCGTAAATCGTAAATTACAGTAATGGCATTCATCAACGGCATCGGTTTAATTTCACCTCAAAATACCATAGGATCCAGGGAATTTCTTTCGGAAGTTGTTGAATATACTGCTGATTACCTGAAGTGCATCGAACCGGTTTACCGTACTTATATCGACCCGATTCAATCGCGCAGGATGAGCCGCCTGATAAAAATGGGCATTTCGGCGGCAAAGATCAGTATGGCTGAAGCGGGACTGACCATGCCCGATGCCATTATCACCGGGACCGGTTTGGGAAGTGTGGAGGATACCGAGAAAATTCTTGGAGAAATCACCAAAGAGGAGCGCTTTCTCAATCCGACACCATTCATTCAGTCAACATACAATACCATCAGTTCGCAGGTCGCCATCCAGCTGAAATGCCATAATTACAATTCCACCTATGTTCATCGCACCTTTTCATTTGAAAGCGGGTTGATTGATGGCCTGATGCAGATTGAAGAACAAACCGCATCGCATGTTTTAATCGGAGCCATCGATGAGATGACCATGAACCACCTTCAGATTACAAGGCGGATAGGTCAATGGAAAATGCATCCCGTTTCAAATATGACACTGCTTGAAAATAAAACGCCGGGGGCACTGGCCGGTGAGGGTGCCGCATTTTTCGTGCTGGGTGTTGAAAAAACCGGAACAACCTACGCTGACCTGAAGGATGTTAAAACCTGTATTAATTTCAACGGTTCATTTAAACCGGAGATGGTCCTGCCCTCTTTCCTGGGGAACCATGGCATTACCATGCATGACATCGACCTGGTTTTGCTGGGGACAAACGGAGATCATGATTTTGACCCGGTCTACGATGATTTTGCCAGACAGTTCTTCCCCGGAAAGGCGCTGGGATGGTACAAGCATCTTTGCGGAGAGTACCATACAGCAACCGGCTTCGGCTTGTACATTGCAGCCGGAGTGCTTAAAAACCAAACATATCCAGGTATCCTGCATTTAAACCACGTGACTCCTCCCCGTCTGAAGAACATTTTGATATACAATCATTTCAGGAATGTAAATCACGCTTTTATGCTTGTGCAGGGAGTGTAAGAGATGAGATATATTCTACTAATTTTGCATAAAAAATGATAAGTTAATAATGTCGAAACGGGTTTATATTACCGGCATCGGAATCATTTGTTCCATCGGGAATGACGTGCATGAAACTTTACAATCATTAATAGCCTCCCGTTCAGGAATCGGTGAGATCACCCTGTTTCCGACCATCCACCGGGGAGTTATTCCGATGGCGGAGGTGAAGCTGACTACATCCCTGTTGCTGAAGAAAACCGGGAATATCGGAAGAAAAGATCTTACGCGTACTTCCCTGCTGGGGATAATTGCCGCAAGGGAAGCGATACTTTCAGCAGGGATCGGTGATGTGACAAAGTACAAAACCGGACTCATATCTGCGACCACAGTCGGAGGAATGGACCGCAGTGAAGATTTTTACGCATCCTTTCTGACTGATCCCGGAAAAGGGCGTTTGATTGACGTTGTAAATCATGATTGTGGCGACAGTACCGAACGCATTGCAGCCGATCTGGGGATCAGGGATTTGGTCACAACCGTAAGTACTGCCTGCTCCTCATCGGTCAATGCGCTGATGCTTGGCTCAAACCTCATCAAATCGGGGCACCTCGATCGTGTGATCGTCGGAGGAAATGACTCTGTGACCAGATTTACCTTAAATGGCTTCAATACCCTGATGATCCTGGATAAAACAGGTTGCCATCCCTTTGATGACAACCGTGCCGGGCTCACCCTGGGAGAGGGAGCGGCCTTCCTGGTACTTGAATCGGAGGATGTTGTTTCCAGGGACAGGAAGACCATACTTGCCGAGGTATCCGGATATGGCAATGCCAACGATGCCTATCATCAAACAGCCTCCTCGCCTGATGGCACCGGCGCCTATCTTGCCATGACCAAAGCTTTGACAATGAGCGGGCTCAACCCGGAAGATATAGATTACATCAACGTCCACGGTACCGGTACTGAAAACAACGATCTATCGGAAGGTGTGGCCATGGAGCGGATTTTCGGAGCGCAAATGCCTCCATTCAGTTCGACCAAAGGATACACCGGGCATACCCTGGGTGCGGCCGGGGCAGTTGAAGCCGTGATCTCCATCCTGGCTATGCAGCATGGCATGATCTTTCCGAACCTGAATTTCAAAACCCCGATGAAGGAACTACATATTGAACCTGTCAGGGAATTGATCATGGATAGGAAAATACAGCACGTGCTTTCAAACTCCTTTGGATTTGGAGGAAATAATTCGGCGGTGGTATTGTCGAGGGACCAATGACCAATGACGCGGGACACGGGACATGGGACACGGGACACGGGACAAATAACAAATAACAAATGACAAATGACAAGTGAAAAGTGAAAAATATCCCTATATACATCAACGGACTTGGGAATGTTTCGCCGCAAAGGACGACGGATAGCAATCATTTCCTGGAGGAACCGTTATCTTTTGAAAGCAACCAGTTGAAAACCCTCGATCCGGGCTACAGGGATTACATCCCGGCAGAAATGATCCGCAGGATGAGCCGCATTATTAAAATGGGCATCGCGGCATCTAAAATCTGCCTCAGGGATGCAGGGATCGGATCGGACGTCGCCTCGCAAAGAGATATCACTCCCGATGCCATCATCACGGGTACCGGTCTTGGTTGCATCGAGGATACGGAAAAATTCCTGGGCAACATGATCAGGAACCACGAAGAGTTCCTCACCCCTACCTCCTTTATTCAAAGCACGCATAACACAGTAGCAGGTCAGATCGCACTGCTGCTAAAATGCCACAGCTTCAATTTTACCTACGTTCACCGCGGGATATCCTTTGAGAGCGCACTGCTTGATGCAATGACCCAGATCAGGCTGGGTGAATTCTCCAATGCCCTTGTGGGTGGCTCCGATGAGCTGACAGCCAATTCATTTGCCATAACCGCCAGACTTGGATTCTGGAAACAAAAACCCCTGCAATCGCTAAATCTGCTGCATGACTCGCAGCGCGGGTCCATTGCGGGCGAAGGTGCCTCATTCCTTTTCCTTGAAAACCGGAAAAATGAACGCACCTATGCCGAGCTAACCGGGCTCGATACCTTTATGAAACCTGCATCCGATGATGAAATCAGCGACCGCTTGCATCATTTTTTATCGGAACATGGATTATTGCCGGGTGATATCGGATTGGTGATCCTTGGCCTGAATGGTGATACACGCACCGACCATGTTTACCATCAGTTAGCCAGAAGGGATTTCCCTGATACATCGCTGGCATATTTTAAACATCTTTGCGGCGAGTACCATACCGCAGCCTCCTATGCAGCCTGGCTTGCTGCCATGGTCATTAAAACCCGGTCGATTCCGGAAGTGATCAGATTCCATGGGGTTGAATCAGTGGATGAAAAAAGGGATTTATCGCACGGACCTGCTTCCGGCAGTGTTCAACAGCAGTCACAAAACATTGACCATGTGCTGATTTACAACCATTTCAGGGAGAACAACCACGCATTCATCCTGTTAAGCCGACCGTAAATGCTTACTTTTCGCCGCCTGACGCTGCTTTTTTTCATTGGGCTCCTGGGACTGAATCTCTGGATCATTATCCTTGGAAAATCAAGTGAGGGATTCCTTCACGCACATGCCGGCATGCTATATTTCCTGCTGTTTCTGCTGTACTTTGGAATTTCAATCGCGATGGCATTTCTTCCCTGCACCGGGTTTCATTACCCGGTGATCTGCCATGGAAAAACGCAGGATAAAATGGTCGCCATAACCTTCGATGATGGGCCTGATCCACTGAAAACCCCAGTCATACTCGAGATTCTGCGAAAAAATGGCATTCCGGCAACCTTTTTCTGTATCGGAAATAAAATAGAGGGCCAGGAGGCATTATTGCAACGGATTGTTGATGAAGGTCATATCATCGGCAACCATTCCTTCTCACATTCCAAATGGTTCGATCTCTATCCGGCCCGGCGGATGAGGGCCGAACTGCTCGAAACGGACAGGATCATCAGCCAGGTCACTGGCAGAACACCGTCTTTTTTTCGCCCACCCTTCGGGGTCGTCAATCCCATGGTGAGCAACACGCTGAAAAACAGACACTGGCAACCAGTATGCTGGAACATCCGTTCACTGGATACCATGGTTTCAGATAGCCGAAGCATAATGGATCGTATTCATAAACGGCTGAAACCCGGCGCGATCATCCTGCTACATGATTTCACGCCTTTTGTAGAAAAGCACCTTGAAGAGCTTTTACTTATGATCGGGAGGGAGGGATTTCAAATAGTACCCTTGGATCAGTTGCTGAAACTCCCCGCCTATGCTTCCTGATTCAACGACTCGGCTAAAAGTATGGTTTCTACGAATATCGCATGGTAAGGCCATGCATTTAAGGCAATTATCCCTGGTTGTTTCCTTCCTGGCTGTGATGATTTCATTTTTCCCATACCATGCCAAATCTCAGAATAAGCCTATGAATGCCGCCTCTGTCGAAGCATTGAAAGGTCACGTAAAAGAGCTGGCACATAAGACTCAAACGATTACCAGCGATTTTATCCAGGAGAAGAATATGGCCATGATTACAGAAAAGATCATCTCGCGGGGAAAGTTTTATTTTAAAAAAGAGAAGATGCTCCGCTGGGAATATGTTGATCCGTTCTCCTACCTCATTATCATACGAAACGATCAGATCTCGGTAAAAGATGAGTATAAGGTGACCCATTTCAATGTCAAATCTAATAAGGTTTTCCTTGAGATAAACCGGATCATCCTGGGCAGCCTCCAGGGGACTTTATTGAACGATGAGACAAATTTCACACCCGCTTTTCTTGAAAACCCGACATCATACATTGTCACACTCAAACCCCTCACCCAAAAGCTAAAGGAGTCAATTGCGGAAATTGTAATTCATTTTGACCGAAAGGATGTTACGGTCAACCGGGTTGAAATGTTCGAGCCGGGAGGTGACCGCACGAGGATCAATTTTACCAATAAAAAATTCAACCAACCCATTTCCGATGAAAAGTTTGTGGCTCGTTAGTTTATTGTTTTTACTGGCTGCCGGATGTGTGTCGATAAAACCGAAAGGATTGATTCGGGACGAAATCGGGACGCGGGACACGGGACACGGGACACGGGACAGTATCGGGATGCGGGACGCAGGACGCGGGAAAGTATCGGGACACGGGACAGATTCGGGACGCGGGACAGATTTTATCACTCGGTCGATGTCGGGTGTGACACTGTACAAAGCCACCCTGGATATCAGGAAACATCACCTGACAGGCCTGCTGGTCATTAAGCGCATGGACACGGACAGCTCGCCAGGGAATGCTGCAATTGCTACCTCTCCGGTTTACCGCATCGTTTTTGCCAATGAGATCGGGATGACCTTTTTCGACCTGGAACTGAAGTCTGACAGTTTCAAAGTAATCTCCTGCTTTGAATCCCTTAATAAGAAAGCCTTGATGAAGATTTTCGAAACCGATTTCAGGCTGCTAACGGGCATGTACAAATCTGATAGTGAAGCTCTTTATATCCAATCCGGCACCGGCAACCGTGTCGTTTCAACCAAAGCCGGAAAATATTCAATCTGGCAAACATTCGCTCCTGCCGGTGATACTTTGTATGCAACCAATGGCAAATCTAACATGGCCGATCCTACAATAATTTCCTATTCAAAATATGCAGACGGATTACCTGCTCGGATTCAAATCGAAAATCCATTTATTGGCATGACATTGTTAATCAGGTTATTGGACCGAAAGCTATGATTTTGTAAAGTATCAGGTTCAGATTGAAAGATCATATTGCTTCAATTTCTCCATCAAAGCCACTTTCCCTAAAGGCTTGGGAAGGTAGTCATCACAACCCGCCTCAAGCATCCGCTTCTCATCCCCGCTCATGGCGTAGGCTGTTATCGCGATAACCGGAAGGTCGCTACGGAAGGATTTGATTTGTCGGGTCGCCTCCAGTCCATCCATTACCGGCATCTTGATGTCCATCAGCACAAGGGTAATTTCGGGATGCGCGCGGCATTGCTCAATAGCCTCCTGTCCATTATATGCCTTGAAATGGGTCAGTGCGGCCTTTTTTAAGATTGTTTCCATGTATTGCATGTTGGATTCGTCATCCTCCGCAATCAGGATTACCGTCTTTGCCCCTTTCTGAGTTTTTGCAATGTCATCTGAATATTTTAATTCCTCCGCGGATGCCGCTTCAACCGGCAAGGTGAAAATTAATGCTGATCCGGCACCCTTTTCTGATTCCACTCTTACTTTGCCATGGATCAATCTGACTAATCCGCGTACAATGGATAAACCGAGTCCGCTACCCTCATATCCACGGGTATGGGAGAGATCCTCCTGAACAAAATCATCGAAGATCCGGACCTGGGCCTCCTTGCTGATGCCAACGCCGGTATCTTTCACGAAAAATTCGATTTCTCCCGGAATCAAGTTGTAACCGAATGAGATTTTACCCCTGTGTGTGAATTTAACGGCATTTTCAAGCAGTAAACTAAATATTTTCCTCAGATGATCGGTATCGGTCCTGAGCACGATTTCCTGCTTGTTATCTGGAATTTCAAGTAATAATTCGATCTTTTTAAAGTCGCACATTGGCTGGAATTGCTGCTTTAGGGCAAACAGCAACTGGCTTGGTTCTATCTGCCGTACCATTACCTCCATGGTACCTGATACGATCATGGAAATATCCATATAATTGTTCATCGTATTCAGCAGGCGTTTGCTGCTCGACTCGATGATCGTGTTGAAATGCTCCTTTTCCTCCTCCGAGATGTCGGGTTGCCTCAGTAGTTCAGTAAAGCCCAGGATGCCATTTAACGGAGTCCGTACTTCATGGGATATATTGTTGATAAATGCAGCTTTTAGCCGGTCGCCGGCTTCAGCCTTTTCCTTTGCATGCAGCAATTCCTGTTCTGCAAGTTTGCGGTCAGTAATGTCAACATGTGTGGCCTGGTATCGAACCAGCCTGCTATCGATATCCCGAACCTCCCTGACAGCGACTAGGAGCTGCCTGTGTGAACCGTCACGACGAATAATCTCCATCTCCCGTGGTTCAATCACTCCTTTTTGTTGGAGTATCTGAATTATTTCATCTCGTTCAAGCGGATTTGCATAAAATTGCAGTACACTTTTGACATCAGCCATCACCTCATCTGGTGTATCATACCCGTAAATCCTTGCAAATTGAAGGTTTGCTGCGATCAGTTTTCCATCAGGAGCTGTCTCGGAAATACCCATCAGTGCATTTTCAAACAAATTTCTGAATCGAGCCTCGCTTTCCTGCAGGGCCTTTTCTGCCGTCAGGCGCTCGACACTGTCAGCCTGATCCTTGAGAATTTTTCCGATCAGAGCGGTCGCAATCGGATATATACCTAGCACCGTCAATGTCAGTGTTTTAAAGGTGATCAAACGCATGGATGAAGGAATCTCCATCATCAGGGCAACCATTACCAGGTGTACAATGAATCCAACAATATACAGGTGTAAGGCATTCGCCTTGATTTTGCCCTTGATAAACTGATAGTGAAAGATGGATCCTATCAGGGCCGACGAAATTATTACCGATACGCCCATATATACACCGCCCCCTCCCAATCCGATGCGATATACCAAAGCGAAACCAGCAGCAATCGCACCTGCAACAGGACCAAAGAAAAGGGCGCACAGACTGAGCACGACACTTCTGCCGTCGAAAATAATACCCGGGGCAAGGACAAACGGATTTAACATACCAAGCAGGGCGACCAACCCAAACAGGATACCCTGCAAAATAACCCCAGCAGTGGTCGTTCGCCTCCAGCGATAGTCGACAAAGCCCGATAAAACACTCACCGATATCAGGAGTGTCAGGTTGAAAATAAGGTCAATGATAATCATATATTCCGATACTTTTTGAAAATTTCGTGTCTAAACATAATGCTGTCCAATTACTTTGGACTTTTATTACATTCATAACTAACCATAAAGCGTTTCATTGATGATGTCAAAAAACAGAGCCGAATCGACAGGTTTCGCAATGAATGCATCAAATCCATGGGCCAGTATTGTCTCACGATCCTGGATCATTGCACTGGCGGTCAGTGCGATTACCGGTATATGCTCTAACCGGGCATCCTTCCTAATGGCTTTAAATACGGCAATACCGTCCAAACCGGGAAGGGCGATATCCATTAAAATCAGATCCGGGACATGATTCCTGGCCATTTCCAAGCCTTTGATGCCGTCGGTGGCTTCCAAAATATCAAATTTGTCGGAAAGTAAAGCCCTGACGGTAATTAAATTGTCAGGATTATCTTCAACAACCAGCACCCTCGGCTTACCATCGATGGATTTTAGTCCTTGCCCGGAGCTTTCATGAGCTTCAGATTCAATATCAGTTTGATGATCCAGCATTTCGGCAAGTGAATTTAACAGTTCATTCCGGTTCACATCTCCCTTTTGAATAAGCTGATGAACATTATTTCGCTTCAAAAACTGCAATTCTTCCCTGGTGATCTGCTTTGCTGTGAGAATCAACACTGGGATACAGGAGGTCCTTTCGGTTTCACGGAGGGTTCCCAAAACCTTGAACCCATCGATGCCAGGCATCATCAGGTCAAGTATGATCGCATCGGGAATGGTTTGGGCAAGGAGGGCAATCGCTTCAACACCATCACGGGCAATCATAATCCGAAATCCGCTCTCCTCCAGAAAATCCTTCAGCTGTATAATGGCAGGTTCACTATCCTCGATCAATAGGACTGTTTTTGGTGGTCCGGTCGTGCCTTGACTCGAGGATGACTTTGAAACCTGGTTCTTCAGATGTGTTTTGATCTCAACTGCCGATTCACTGATCCTGGTCCCCATCGTAAATGACAAGGGAAGAATAAGGGTGAATGTGGATCCCTCTCCGGTAATGCTGACTACGTCAATTTTGCCTCCCATCAGGTTTGCATATTTTTTGGCTATGGCGAGTCCTAATCCAGTGCCGCCAAACCTGCGGGAAGTTCCTCCGTCAGCCTGCCTGAATTCGTCAAAAACATGCGGAAGATGGACTTCAGCAATGCCGATTCCGGTATCGGTCACTGCGATTTCAATGTGGTTATCGTTTAAACTGGCCACAATCTCCACCTTCCCAACCTCAGTAAACTTGACCGCATTGCCGATCAGGTTTTGCAGAATATGACGACATTTTACTGAATCAGAGGTGATTGGAATATTAACATGGTCATTTAAATGAAGTAACTCAACTTTTTTTTGCTGCGCCTGCGGACGAATCATGCTCACAATTTCAGAGATCAGGTTATTCATGTTGAATCTGGTCACTTCCAACTCTTCACGCCCCGCTTCGATGCGTGAAATATCCAGAATATCATTGATGAGCGATAAAAGTTGCTTGCCGTTACGTTCTATTACATCCAGGTAGCTGTATTCCTCCGCAGGAATCTTGCCGGTAAGGCGGCGGTTAAGTACACCAGAGAGTGCGATCACTGAATTAAGCGGTGTTCGCAATTCATGGCTCATGTTGGATAAAAAACTGGTCTTTAACCTGCTGGCTTCACCCAGTTGCCTCTTCTGCATTTCCAGTTCCGTGTTCTGTTCGATCAATTCGGATGACTGTGACTGCAATTCGGTTCTTTGAGCCTCCAGTTCATGATACTGCATCTCCAGTCTACCGGAAAAATCCCTTACTTTCTGGAAGGCAAGGATTCCTTCAACCCTCGCACTCATCGTGTCGAGTATTTTGTCCATCAACATGGCTGAGGCCGTGCTGAACTTTCTGACACTGGCCAACGAGATAATGGCAATGATTTCGCCACCTGCAAGTATCGGGATCGTCATAATCTCGGAGGGAGTGAATTTTCCACTAACGGTGTGAAAAACAAACCGTGACTCTGTTTGGGTTTCCCTGATGTGCTGAATTTTTTTTGAAGAAAGAGTCAATCCAAATTCCCCCTCGAAGTTCTCGGCTGAAAACGATGGTTTGGCGTTATTTTCAGTTCCAATGGATTCGAAATGATCAAAACTCTTTTTATTATCGCTTCGGATGTAGACTGCAGCCATTTGTGCACCGGTGTGTTCACACAGGGCATTGAGCATAATTTTGAAGAACATTTTTGCATCCTCCTCACTCAACATGAGACCGGTAAGTTGCGATGCGCTTTCATTCAACTTCATATTTTGCTGGATACTGTCAGCAAGAGTATTGAATGAACCGGACAAAATACCGAACTCATTCCGTGAAGAATACGAACTTCGCGATGTCAGGTCACCCTGGTGAAACTGCCGTGCTACCATGGTCAGTTCCGTTAATGGTTGACGGATATTCCTGAGCAGGACATAATAAATAAGCATCGTAAATACCAGAATAACAAAGACTAAAAAAATAAGTTGTTTTGTAAACGATGCATCGGATGTTACTGAATTTGCGTACAATTCATCACCCTTTTTCTTGGAAAAGTTATCAATTACATTTAAAGACTGAATCAGTTTTTCTGCCTGTTGACCACCAGGTCCGGTAGACCTGGTCCTGGCTATTGCTTCTGAAATTCTTCCTTCCCGGAGCATACGAATAGTCTCTTCTCGTATTGAATTCCATCGTACAAATGCCTGTTTTACAGAGTCAATATCAGTTTGCGGCCCCAGATATGAATCATAAATAATATCGATTTGGTTATATGCATTTGCCTTTGAAATTTCTATTTGCTGTAAATCTGAAGCTATCTCTGTATCGCTGCTGGTCAGAAATAAATCTTTCATATCACGATGAATGGTCATGACATCGGAGCGCAGCATACCGATGGCTCTCCGCACAATCAGCGGATGGTTGTACATGTTATCAGTTTGCTGGTGGAGTTCCCTGCTTTGCATAAAGGAAACCAATCCAAGTATAATTACAAACATAAGCAGCGACGCAAATCCAATCAGGAGCTGTGTTCCGATCTTGATATCTCTTAATTTCATAGCGTTAGGTTATACCTGAAATATGGCAGTTTGGTCAAATATTTCATGGTAGTTTAATTTCAATAATATTTCTCTTTCAGTCTCACCGGTTACCAGGTAGCCATCAACGGCTAATGAATTACCAACTTTCCGGATAATTGTTTTCCGGGATTCGGCGTTGTAGTAAAAAAGCAGGTTGGCGCAGATAATAAGGTCAAAATCACCAAAAATACTTGCCGGGGGGCTAAAAAGTTGCTGATCCAGCAGATCGAAAACCGAAAAATCGATATGGTCCCTCAATACTGGGTAAATTGCGAAATTGTTGCCATCTTTTTTGAACCAGCGATTAAGTCGCTTCATGCTGACCTGGCCTAATGCATTCTCGGAGTAATTACCCCTTCGGGCTTCTTCAATTTGTTTTTCCTGTAAGTCGGTGGCAAAAATACGATAAGTCAATTTTTTATCGGACCGCGACAGCAGCTCTTCAAGAATGATAGCCAGGCTATAAGCCTCCTGGCCACCGGCGCAGGCCGCCGACCAAATCCTGATCTCCCGTTGGCGGGTTTGAATCTTTCTTTGGATAATCTGTGGAAGGAAGATCTGCTCGAGGAGAGAAAAAGTCAATGGATTGCGAAAAAACTCACTGAACGGAATGATCAGTGAATTGTAAAAAAAATCAATCTCATTAGGATCTGACCTCAGCAGATCCTGATACATATCGAAGGAAATACAATTGGTGACCGATAGTCTTTTTTCAAACGTTCGAAGGAGGAAGGTGGTGTCAAAAAAAGAGATCTCTTTGCCAAGTATTTGCTTTACAACCCTGATGATCTGGTTCAAATCATTTTTCATGCGGGGCAGGTTTTAGTGTAAAAGCACCACCATCTGATACCCTTGAATGATTTATTTACCCTGAACTGATGATAAAATACCAGTACCTGCATCAGATGGGTGATCCCAAGGAGGAACACCATGGTTCGAATATCCAGTTCAAAAGGCATGAAGTATATTTTACTTGCTGGTAACCTGCAAATCGCTCTCCGTCACAAATGCAGGTTGATTAATGATCATCCAGTGATAAAAGGGATAAATCTCCTGATATGCTTCCGGCGTCAAATGTAACTTTAAAATCTGAACCCACTGATCTAATTGCGCAGGCCAATATGTAAGATGAAATCCATGCGATCGATATGCCCTGTAAACCCACAAGACAGTTTCGACCAGGATAACAGGCTGATAGTTCAGGAATACAGATGACATAAAGCGGGCATGATTCCTGTGATTATCTTCCATCATGGAGATATTGCCCTCCCCGATGAGATGAACCAAATCGGATCTTGCCCCCATCATACGATTCAATTCAGCAGCAAGCATTTCGCTTTTTGCTTCAAATTCAATGGCCGAGGCCGACGAAGGCTGGTTCAGTGTTTCAGCCGATGCGATTAGTATCTCTTTATTCATAATTGGTTTTTTATATAGATTATTCTGACATATTTTATTTTATTTCATCCTAATTTTTCCATCACGAATTTTCTGTCACACATGTCCTGTTCGTTACGACTGTCAATTTCCCGTCACATTTTCAATGGTAAAGAAAAAAAGAAGGTCGATCCCACCCCTACTTTACTCTCAACCCATATTTTTCCATGGTGTCCAACAATAATATTTCGCACAATCGATAATCCCAGACCGGTCGATTTTTCACCGGCGGTACTTTTTGTGCTGATTTTCTGAAATGGTTTAAACAGGTTTTCAATCTCGTTGGCCGGGATGCCTTGCCCCTGGTCAGCTATTGAAACCGTGATGTGATCGCCGGTTAAAAAGAGTGTCACTTTCACTGTCGTATGTGGCATGGAATATTTAATGGCATTGCTGAGTAGATTGTTCATTACCTGCTCCATTTTGGATGGATCAGCCATTATCTCGGGAATGTTTTCAAACGACTGAACCTGGATCTGGATGTTCTTCTTACCTGCGATAACGATGTTGAGGCTGACATTCTTCCTAACCAGCGACAACAGGTTGATTTTTTGAAATTCCAGTCTTAATTTACCGGACTCAATGGCGCTGATGTCGAGAAGTCCCTCCAGCAGGTGAAGCATGAATTCACTGGTTTCCTGGATCGTCTTTAACATCCTGACCTGATCTTCAGACAGTTCAACCTCCAGCTCCTCAAGTAAAAAATTACTGTATCCCATGATGATACCGATGGGATTTCGAAGGTCATGTGCTGCAATTCCAAGAAACTGGTTTTTAAGTTCGTTTAGTTTCCTCAGCTCCATATTCTTTTTCTGCAATTCCCTTGCAAGATTATTCATCTCCTTGTTCAACTCAAGCAGGTTTTTTCGCAGCACACTTAATTCGGTGGCATTAACCTCACCCAATGCATGAATTGCATCGCCCTGTTCATAAAACCTGAAATAGTAGGTCTCGGGTAGTCCTGCAGAGGTAGTAATGTTAATTAGTTTTTTATCTGTGCTACCATCAAGGAATCCGGCGGGGTCAATAGCTATGCCAAAATCGATAAATAATTCATTGAGGGGGCGCCCCTGCAAATTCCTGCCCGATAATAATTGTGCAAATGCATTTGCATAAATAATTACACCATCCTTCCCTATTACCAGGTATATCATACTGGAATCCTGTTTGATATATTCAACCAGGAACGAATTATCTTCAGGCATCATAATTAACTCTGATTTAAAAATTTTTGCTCCAATTCATCCAATGATGTGATCAGATGAATATTATCAATGGACTGGAATGCCTGCTTACCTCCCCAGTTAAATGCCTGGCCACCAACCAGAATAGGCATAGACGGAAACTGATGCTGGATTTTCAACACCAGCTTCATCAGGTTACCCAGGTTGAATGACACACTGATGGAAATGGCGAGCAGATCAGGCTGATGCTCTCTGATGAACTTAATTAATTCATCATCGGGTGTGCCGGATCCAAGGAAATATCCATCCCAGCCAAACAATTCGAAATAATCGGCCACCATACGCGCACCAATCTGATGGTACTCCCCTGGTGTACAGGTTATAACAGCCTTTTTCCCGCCGTGTTCGGCAGAGAAAAGGAGCGGGTAACACAGATTGATCAATCCTTCCGTAATTGCCGTACTCACATGCTCTGTTGCAACTGATATCTTGTTTTGCTCCCACAGTTTTCCGACTTCGTACAATGAACGCTGAAACAGGTGAATGTAAAGCTGCTTGATGGGTGTTTCAGCCTGAATCAGTTCCGTTACGATCTTTGAACAAACAGAACGGTTTCCCGATAACAGTGCGGATTGATAGGTCGCGTATACTTCATCGGTTTTCATAGTAGTCGTATTCAGTTATTTAATGTAAGCTAATTGATACAGATAGCTAATACGCTGATTCATTATAATTTACCAAAATCATATATTGATTATCCAAGATATGATGATAACATTTTTAACAATTTCGCCTTGTTTATTGGTTTGGAAATAAAGCTATCACAGCCGGCAGATATGCTTCTCTGAAGGTCGGTCGACATGGCATACGCTGTTTGGGCGATTATGGGCAATCCCGGCACGATGGCCTTGATCTCCCTGGCGAGATCCCAGCCGCTGGCGTCAGGAAGGCGTACATCGAGCAACACCAGATCAAATTGATCCAACCTTTGATAGTGATTCCGGAGTGCCAGCGCATTTTCAGCCGGAGTGATACCCACCTGAGTTTTACCCAGGATGATCTTTAGAAACTCCATGTTGGTCGGTTCATCCTCAACTATCAGGATGTGCTTTCCGGGCCACAGGAAATGATCACCGGATTTCTCGTTTACCATCCCGTTATGCTGCGGAGATTTGTCTCGATCTGGAACTGGTTCCTTATGGTGATAGGGAAGTGTGAAATAGAAAGCACTTCCCTTCCCAGGTTCAGATTCAACCCATATTTTACCGCCGATGTTTGCCAGGGCCCCCTTGCATATAGCTAATCCCAATCCTGTACCGCTATACTGGCTCCTGTTTTCAATGTCAGCCTGCCGGAAGTGTTCAAAAATCACTGCCTGGTTTTCAGGTGAAATACCAATCCCGGTATCCCGTGTATAAAAGGTTATCTCGTTTTTCACAGGTGGGAGATATCCGCAATGGATCGATCCCGAATGGGTGTATTTGATCGCATTTTCAATGAGATTTGAAAAAACCTGCTTGAAAATATGTATATCCGATTCTATAACGGATAATTTGTCGGGCAAGGCCTGCTCTATGTGGAGGGTCAGATTTGCCCTCTTTAACCGTTCCAGACGTTGATTGAATACAACGCCGATATCACCCAATACCTCATTGATCGAAAATTCGCATTTAATCACAGTGATATTACCGGATTCAATCCTCGATATCTCGAGCAAATCATTGATGATGTGCATGAGGTCATCAGACCGGGATTGCACTATGTGCGCAAATCTGGTACGATCCTCATGTGACAGGGATGGATCCGAGAGCATTTCAGCAAAGCCAACAATGGCGTTCATTGGAGTCCTTATCTCATGGCTCATATTAGCAAGGAAAGTCGATTTCAGATGATCGCTCTCCTCCGCCTTCTTGCGTGCTTCGACCAGTTCACTGATCATCTTCTTTCGTTCTGAGATATCCTCCATCGTAATGATAAAATCAGTGATCACTCCCTGCGGATCCAGGATAGGCGCCACAGAGACTGATTCACAGTAGGACTGTCCGTTCATTTTTTTACTCAGGTATTCTCCCGTCCAAACCTTTCCATTTAAAATTGTTTTCCAAATCCTGTGATGGACCTCTTCCGAAGTCCGGTCCGGTTTTAATATCCGTGCGACCTTACCTTTGACCCGTTCAAGAGAATACCCCGTCATGGTGGTGAATACCGGATTTACATACTCAATGCAGCCAGCGGTATCCGTGATGATCACAGCGGCAGGACTTTGTTCAATACCCCGTGACAATTTTCTGAATTGCTGCTCTCTTTCCCTTAGCTTGTCTTCTGCTAATTTCCGATCGGTTATATTACGAAAATTGATGACAATGGACTCAATTCCAGGTGTTTCAAGCAAATTACTGAAGGTACTCTCGATCCAGAACCAGTTGCCATTTTTATGTTTGAAACGATATTGAATGGTAGGAACACAGCATGGATCCTGAAAAAGGCGACCCATGGTCTCCAGCACCATTGGCAGATCATCGGGATGAGTTAATTCATCGGGATTCAGAAAGCCAATTTCTGTGGTACTATATCCAAACATCCTGATAGCTGGTGGACTCGCATAGGTAAACCGACCAGTTTTATCGATCATTACGATGCCATCCGGCGCATTTTCAATGAGTGCCCGTGAACGTTGTTCAGTTATTTTAAGGGATTCCGACAATGAACGGTATTTCATTTCACTTTCAAGCAGTTTGGCTGCTGCCTGCTTCTGCTCGGTCACATCGATCGAAAATCCGGCTAAAAAACTTGGCTTTCCGCCAATGTGGATCGGAAATTTAATAGTTGTATAGCTTCTCCCATTGAATTCTTCCTCAAGTACAACTTCCTTGCCCTCACGAATGACCCGGATGTCATCTTCGACCATCTTGCTCGCAAAATCAGATGGAAAAAGTTCATTCATGTTTTTACCCAACAATTCTGCCAGAGGCCTTCCAAGCATCTGCTCAAAATTCCTGCTGAGCTGCAAAGACCGGATTTGTTCATCCTTGAAAAAAACGTAAATCGGGCTGCGCTCCATGAACTGTGTAAAAATCTCTTTACTTTCCATCAAAGCATGCGCTGCCTCTTTTTTATCAGTGACATCAGTGATTATGGATCCGAGTAATGGGGGACCATCCGGGACGTCGATCCTGAATTTTTCGGTAAAATAGACACGTGATGTACCTTCAATATCCACCCATGTTTCTTCATAGGAGGTATATCCAGCTGTGAGTGCCTCTTTGTCCTTCGTCACCATCAAATCCGCAACCTCGGCTGGGAACAGTTCATGAGGTTTCTTGCCAAGCCATTGATCAACCGGAAATTTTTTTCTATACAAACCATTGGCAAATACCGGCCTCAGCTCATGATCCTTTATCAGGATCAATGCAGGCATATATTCTAAAAAAGCGGATAGCATGGCATCGCTTGACTTCAGGGTTTTTTCAGCTGCCTTGCGGTCTGAAATGTCACGGATGATTACTTCCATGGCGGGTTTTCCCTGGTATGTTATGGGAATGCCCATCACATCAGCATAAATGATCCGGCCATCGGGCAAAACAAACCTTTCCTCTGAGAGCGGGGCAGTAGTTCCTTCACGAACCGCCTTGCCAATTCTGCCGGCTACTGCGGCACGGTCATCGGGATGAATAAAATCAATTGCCGTTTTGCCATATATTTCTTTTTCGCTCGCTGCTCCCAAAAGTTTAATCCCTGAAGGATTTATGTATACGATCTTCCCTTCACTATGTATGGCAACGCAGTTTGGGGATTGCTCAACAAAAAGGCGGTAGTGATGCTCGCTTTCAACAGGTGTTTGTTTTCTCATTTTTTTACCGCCGGCATCTTTCTCCTGCACTTGACTTTGATTATTTTTTTTCATATTGTATGATTCTGCATACAAAATAGGTTAGTTTGAAATTAAAAACACTAAAGATAGAAACTTTTATGTTGCTAATTTAATATTAAAACGGACTGTTATGGCCAGAAGGTAATTAACACGAATAAAGTCGACGTCAAAAACCATATATCGGTTACTTTTTTTTTACCTTTGTCAACTAACATTAGTCTAAATAAACCAGGCATGCTGGAAGGAAATTTTTTTGATATTCAGACATTTGCAGCATCTCAGGCCAGCGAGTCAGAGCAGCAAGTGAGGGCCGTCACAATTCTAAATTTACAACATCCGGTTTTTGGGGGGCATTTTCCCGGGAATCCTGTTGTTCCGGGTGTTTGCCAGGTACAGATGGTGAGGGAGCTGGTAGCCAAAGCATTGGAGATACCAGTAAAATTGTACGAATCAGACAACATCAAATTTTTATCCATGATCAATCCCGTCGAAAACCCCTCCATTGAATTTGATATTCGCATCCGGCCGGCTGATAAAAATCAATATGTGGTACACGCACTTATCGGGAGCGCCTCATCGGTATTTTTAAAATTTAAGGGAAAGTTTCAGGGGGAGGAATAATGCAGAAAAAAACAACCATAACATTTTCGGCCAGGGGCTATGAACTCGATTCGTATGGTCACATCAACAATGCCGTTTATCTGAATTATTTCGAGCACGCCCGCTGGGAGTATTTCCGTGAACTGGAGTTATTCAGCATCCTCCAGACATTTGAACATCTTCCGGTCGTCACCGATGTTCACATCCGTTACCAGCGTGAGATCAGGCTTTTTGATGAATTATTGATTGAATCCTTTTGTGTCATGGAGAAACCTTACCTCGTGTTCAGGCAGAAAATTTCCAATAAAACTACCGGCATGACTGCTGCAAGAGCAACGACCAAACTTATATTTCTTGATAAGGGTAAGGTTCCCATGGATGTCCCGGCTCAAATACTTGAGATGATTTAATCGCAGGAAGTATGGAAAATCCCGATTCAATCACCTTTCAGGTCCAGGACAGTATTGGTATCATAACCCTGGATTTTCCACCGGGGAACTATATCCAGGTTCCCGGTTTCATTCCATTACAGTTCCTTGAACAATGGCTTGGTTCTGAAAGCATCAAAGGATTGATCATTACAGGTCAGGGAAAAAATTTTTCAGCCGGAGGAAACCTTGAACGGATTTTCGAAGGTGCCGGTGATTTGGCGTCAATAAGCCAATTGGTTGAGGAGGGAATTACATTGCTGAACCGGATTCAGGATTTGGATATCCCTGTTATTGCGGCAATCAGCAGGGTGTGCTTTGGCGGTGGGCTTGAAATTGCGCTTGCCTGTCACATGAGGGTGGCGGCAGAAAATGCCCTGCTTGCATTTCCGGAAGTGAATCAAAACCTGATGCCGGGCATGGGAGGAACATACCGGCTCCCATACCTTGTTGGATTACCGGATGCAGTAAAAATGATGCTCGGCGGAGACATGCTGAATGCGGTGGATGGGCAAAAACTTGGTTTGATAGATTATATTGCACCCAAAGACCAGGCTTTTGAATTTTCCATGGATCTGATGCAAAAAATGACCCACGACCGACCGTTAAAGGTGATCAAGTCTATCATGAAATCGTTGAAAAATTCACGGGTAATGAGCCGGGAGGAAGCCATGGCAGAGGAAACCAGGCTCTTTTGTTCACTTGCCATGGATGAGGCAGAAAGGCGCAAATCAGAGGAATTGGCATGAGGACAATTCAATGGACAGTTGAGTACGGGACCGGAATGTTGATGCTGGATCAGCCCCCATCGAATACCATGACCATGGATTTCTTCCGGGAGATGAAGGTTATTATGGATGAGATTACTGCCGGGCAGGATTTGAAGGCAGTCATCATCTTCGGGAATGGCCGGCATTATTCATCAGGGGCAGATATCAGCGAATTACTGCAGCATGTTGACCAGCAAGTCATGCTTGAAAATTACCGGGCGTTTGCCCAGCTTGAACATCTGGATATCCCCGTCATTTCTGCAATCCGGGGTGTTTGTCTTGGTTCGGCCTTTGAACTCGCCCTTTTCAGCCATTTCAGGATTTGTTCCACGGATGCCGTACTTGGACTGCCCGAGTCAAGTTTCAACCTGATACCTGGAATCGGCGGTATACAACGCGTAGCAAAATTAGCCGGCATGGCAAAGGCTATTGAAATTACCCTCAGGGGAAACACCTTTCCTGCGGCAGAGGCATTGGCCATGGGACTGGTGGATATCGTCGTTCCGAAAGGCCAGGTGCTTGATCTGGCGATAACTTTTGCACGCGTGTTGCCATGGAACACAGATAAAGTCAACCGGCAGTTTTATCTTCATAAATATTTAAATCAGTTGCATGCAACAGCATCATAACAATATTTTTGTAAAGATAACCGGCACGGGATCATTTCTTCCAGGGATGCCTATCCCGGCCGACCAGGTTGATCATTACCTCGGAGATTTGACGGAGGCGCCGGAGAAGATCCGGAAATGGCTTCAACGGGTAAGGATCCTGATGAAGGAATTGCTTGAAGTAGAATACTACCATTTTGCGCTGGACCCGGTTACCCGCAAATTCACCGAGGACAATGTGACCATGTCGGTGAAGGCTGCCCGGGAAGCCATAGCCGATGCAGGATTGCTGCCGGCTGATATTGATCTGATCGTGTATGGCAGCGCTCATCAGGACCAGATGCCAACAGCCAGCGTACGCATCCAGGCGGCACTGGGGATTGAACAATGTGCCGAATTATCGATCCATGCCAACTGCACCTCGGCCTATAAAGCCCTGCTTGTGGGCGCCGACCTGATCCGCAATGGGCGATTCCGGACGGCACTCGTTATTTCGTCAGGCATGTCATCATCGGAACTTATTGCAGAATATTACAACCAGCCGCTTGTAAGGAAGGAGGAACTTTTTTTACGCTATTTCCTGAGCGACGGGGCTGCTGCGATTGTTCTGCAGGCTGCAGACGCCCGGAAGGATGGATTGTACATGGATTACAATTACATGGAATCCATAGGAGGGCTCAAACCTTCGGCCATGGGTAATAAAAGGCCGGCATACTACATGAATCCAAGGGAAGAATTTGAATTGGGATACCATCACTTGGCCCAGATGTTTCAGGAAGAACTTCGGGAAAATTTTCACGAACAGGGTGGATCGGTGTTTTTAAAAGGGCTGCAGCGGATGCTGGCCAAATACCCGGTCAACCTGCAAAAAATCAGGTTCTTCCAGGTAAATTTCCCATCAAAACATATTTCGGAGCTGATCATGGATGAATGCGCATCAATTGGAATTCAGCGGCAAACCCTCTATTCAAAAATGGCCTCCATGGGATATACCGGCCCCCCGATGGCGCTCCTGTGCCTCGACAAAATCAGGAAAGAAGAAAAACTTGAAAAAGGAGATATTATTTTGAGTTTTGTCACGGAGGTGAGCAAGTTTATGCAGGCAGGATATGTAATTACCTGTTAATGAGGACACTTCGACTTCGCTCAGTGTCCGGGATTGAAGTATTCGGTTTTGAAGTGTCCGGGATTGAAGTATTCGGTTTTGAAGTGTCCGGGATTGATTAAAATATCCCATTTCGGAGTGGACTAAATTTTGATTTTTGCATTTTGACTTTTGCATTTTGATTTTTTTTAAATGGCTAACAAACACATTTATACACTTTACCTGATTTCTCCCCGCCAGCGGTTTGTGAACTATCCGGCGCATAGTGAAATGGCTAAAATGTTCGGAAAGAGGCGGTTGATGATCCCATTGGCCCTTCCCACCGTTGCAGCGCTGACACCCGGTCATTACGATATCCATATTTTCGATGAGGAGATCGAAGAATTACCTGTGAACGGGAGTCCTGATATTGTAGGGATAACAACACTGGCTGCCACCGGGAGACGGGCATTTGAGCTGGGCGACCGGTATCGGGCCATGGGAGCCAAAGTGGTGTACGGAGGTCCCTATGCCTCCTTCATGCAGGAGGAGGCGCTCAAACATGGCGACTGCGTTATCGCTGGTGAAGCCGAAGGCAAATGGGAGCAATGCCTGGTCGACTTTGAGAATGGATGTATGAAACCGGTTTATGAATCACAGACTTATGTAACCTATGCCACCCAAAAACCACCCCGGTGGGACCTGGTGAACATGAAGCGGATCTTCCAGGTTGCCATCCAGGTTTCGCGCGGATGCCCATTCAACTGCGACTTTTGCCTTGTTTCCAAGAATTTTGGACGAAAAATGCGTTATCGCGAAATCGGCAATGTAGTTGAAGAGATCAGTGCGGCGCCTTCAAAATACTTTTTCTTTGTGGATGACAACCTCACCATCAACAAGAAATATGCAAAGGAACTGATGCGGGCCATCATCCCGCTGAAAATATCCTGGGGGTGCATGTGCAGCCTCGATGTTGCCACCGATGATGAACTCCTTGGATTAATGGCTGAAGCAGGTTGTTTCAATATCCTGGTTGGTTTTGAATCACTGAACCCCGAGAGCCTGGATGAATCTCAGAAACACCATAACAGAGGAGGGAAGATCTATGCCGAGGCCATCAAAAAGATCCATGCAGCTGGGATTCATATCAATGCCAGTTTTGTAGTAGGGTTTGACAACGATACCCTGGATGAATTTGACCGGATTTTTGATTTTTCCATGGAGCATAACCTCCCGAATGTCAACCTGCATCTTTTAAATGCGCCTCCCGGAACCGAAACACACCGGAAATTCAATGAGGAAGGCCGGTTGCTCTCATGCGATCCGGAACTGGGAGTCGGCCACTTCCCTACCCTGCATTACATGAACATGTCGCAGATCGACATCTTTGATAAATATATGGAAACCATCGCCAGGCTTTATTCATTCGATACCATCCGGAAAAAGGGCGAGGCACTTCTGGGTAATGGATCTTTCACCAGGCCCGGCGGAGAAATTTCAACTTTCATGAAGGCACGGCTCTCCTGGATTACCTTCAGGGAATTTGTGTTAACCCGCGACCCTGAACGGAAAAAACTCTTTTTATTTATAATGAATCTTATCCGCACGAAGCAAATAGCGATCGATAAGGGACTCGGTTTCCTGCTTTCCATGCTTGGTTACAACCGGCACATCAGGGCACATCAGCGGAATATGGAGGAATACCGCAGGATTGTGATGGAACAGGATAAAGGGGCGTGGAATAAAAAGGTGCCAACGTGAATTATTTACTTGCAAATAACCAGTCAAAGTGATATCGAAGGTAGGCATTATCGGCGAAGGGAAAATGGGAACGGGCATTTTCAACTACCTGCTCGATTTCAATTATGAATTGGTATGGATATGCAGCCCTGTGGCCGATACGGAAAAAATCAACAGACAATTCGGAAAGAAAATTAAACGATCCCTTGATGCCGGGATTATCGACCAATCACGCTTCGATAAGTTGATACAAACGCATATTTCGAAAAATCCGGGCGATCTTCATGACTGTGATCTGGTCATCGAAGCCATTCCGGAAATTGCGGCGGTCAAAAAAGAGTTGTTCCTCACACTGGATCACCTTGTCAAGCCGGGTGCCATTTTCACCTCAAATTCATCTTCAATAAATCCTTCGGAGATAACGCCACCTGGAGACCGCGGCTTCCAATTCTCCTGCCTTCATTTTTTTTACCCGGTGCAGCTGAAAAATATCGCCGAGATCAACACGACCAAAAAGACGAACGGCAGCACGGTCATTGCTTTGGAGTCATTTCTTCAATCCATACAACGCCATTTCATTACCCTTGATGAAAGAAACAGTTTTGTCCTCAATAAAATTTTCCTTGATATACAAAATGAAGCCTACCTGATTGTGAAGGCAGATCATTGCTCTGTTCCCCAGATGGACCACCTGGTCAGGCAAACGCTGTTTTCATTCGGCATCTTCGATTTCTGCGACAGCGTAGGCATCGATACCATGCTTGCCTCTGTAACCAATTACACCCGTGATTATCCGCATCGGGATTATTACGCCTCTTTTATCGCCGGACTGAATAAGCTTGTCATGGAAGGTAAATTTGGCATTAAATCCCAGGAGGGTTTTTACAAATATCCAATGGAAGAGGTTTTAATCAATGATTTTCCGGCATCGGACAGCATTGCTGAGCACCTCCGGCAAACATGGCTTTCCGCATCAAAACGGTTTGCTGCCCAGACCCATCTTCCGATCGAAGATATGAATCGGGCCATTAAAGAGTATTTTGGAACGGAAAACGGACCATTCGGTTAAAATCAGGGATCAATATTTCTGCGAATTTTAACCCATTATTGCGTATGTTTGTAACTCAAAAAAAACAGCCTCATGAAAAAAATTGCATTCTTCACATTACTCGCGATGGGTATATCGTTCGCCTTGTTATTGTTGATGAATCCACAGGAAGTAAGTGGATCAATGAAATATGCATCAGCCGGACCCGGGACAGACCTTCCTGACAGCGTCATGATGGTTTTTCAGAAGGCCTGCATGGACTGCCATGCAGATGATGGCAGCTCAATGGCACGCAGCAAGGTGAATTTTTCCAAGTGGAACACCTATGATGCAGAAAAACAGGTCAAAAAGGCCAATGCTATCTGCAAAGAGTTGACCAAGGGTGACATGCCCCCAAAGAAATGGCGCGCCAACAACCCTGACGATGTGCCAACCCAGACCGAAATAGATAAGATCTGTCTTTGGGCGAAAGGATTACAAAAATAAGTTACCAAATGCCGAACGAAGTTGTTATAACGGGGATGGGGCTCATCACATCCCTGGGATTATCATTGGAAGAAAACTGGAAGAACCTGGTTGCTGGAAAAAGCGGGGTGAAAAAAATCACCCACTTCGATGCCAGTTCACTGAATACGCGGTTTGCAGCCGAAGTGCCCCCGGATTTTGAGGAATTATCACGTACCTATATTAAGAAACGTGCTGCAAGCCAGATGACCCGTGTTACCAGGATGTGCGTTACTGCTGCGAAAATTGCAGTCGCAGATGCCGGACTCAACTTTGAATTAACCGACCGCACCAGGTGCAGTGTGATCATGGGCGTAGTCAATACAGGAAATTCAAGTGCAGAAAAGGATACAACCCCGCAAAACACGGTCTTTAAGACCATGACCAACTCCATGCCTGCGTGGATATCACTGGAGTACCAGCTGGCAGGCCCCAACTATGCAGTGAATACAGCCTGCGCATCGTCGGCCTATGCCATTGCCTTTGGATATGAAATGATCCGAAGCGGACAGTCCGATATTGTCATCGTGGGCGGCGCCGATTCCATCATCAACTTTGAAGAAATACAGGGATTCAATGCCTTGTATGCCCTGTCGGTCGCAAATGACCCGCCTGAACAAGCCAGCAAGCCATTTTCAAGGGACCGGGATGGTTTTGTGATCGGTGAAGGTGCAGGTGTGCTGATTCTTGAATCAAAAAGTCATGCACTGGCAAGGAATGCAGCCATCCACGCTGAAATCGCAGGGTATGCCCTTACCAGCGAAGGCTATAACATCATGGCACCCATGAAGGATGGCGAAGGAATGGCTCAGACTATGGAGATGGCAATAAAAAATGCCGGGATCGCAAAAAACGAGGTCGGATATATCAATGCCCATGGTACCTCGACAGAATTAAACGACCGATACGAAACAATGGCCATAAAAAAGGTCTTCGGCGACTTTGCCAGCCAGGTGCCGGTCTCGTCATCAAAGTCAATGCTGGGCCATACGATCGGAGCTGCCGGCGCCATTGAGGCAATCATAACTGTTCAAAGCCTGAAACACGGCATACTCCCGCCAACTATCAACTACCTTCAGCCCGACCCGGATCTTGATCTCGACTATGTTCCAAACGAAGCACGAAAAAAGGATATCAGGATCGCTCTCTCCAACTCTTTTGGCTTCGGCGGACATAATGCAACCCTGGTCATAAAAAAACACTGACCCGGATTTTTATAAAAAAGTGCTATTTTTGCAAAAAAGTGAAGATTCATGGCTACAATAACTGAAACTACAAAGAAAGAGGTCAAAGAGATCGTTTACAGTTTTTTTGCCGAAGAATGTGAAGTTGATATCGGTCAAATCAATGATAATACGAGTATCATCAAAGATCTGGATGGCGATTCACTGATGTTCCTGGAATTGATTGAAATGTTCAAGAAAAAATACAACCTCGATATTGAACTGAAAGTCATTGGCAAATACGCTGTTAAACACCCGGTTGCAACCATTGGACAATTGATCGAAATGCAATTACTGATCATTGAATATGAAAACCGGCTCCTTGAATTAGATCAATAAAACAGCATCACTCATTTTGTCAGGAAATAACTTAGCATTTATTTTTCCCGCATTTACCCGGGAGTATACCGATCATCCGGGTGTTAAGTTAGCTGGATTTGCATCCCATTTTCATGCCGCACTGAACACCGCGGCTGCAAAGGTTGATCCATCACTGACAAATTTTTCGTTCGCCGGAAGCACATTGCCTGAGGACGAGCTGTGCACCCAGTATATTACTTACATTTACAGCTGCGCGGCATCTTCCCTGCTTAGAAATTCAGGCTTCACCCCAGCCATGAATGCAGGCTACAGCATGGGAATATATGCATCCCTATTCGATGCCGGTTCCATTTCCTTTGAAACAGGACTTGAACTCATCCGCCTGGCTTACCAGTCGCTGATGGGAGCCATCGGTTCCCAATCCTTTGGTATGGCTTCACTCATCGGACTTTCGGGCCGCGACATCCATCATCTCATCGATCAGTCAAACCTGAAGATCGAAATCACGAATCAGAATGCATCCCATTCATTTGTGGTTTCAGGCCATCGTGATGACATCCTGAAATTATTGGAACTGGCCAAGGAGGAAGGCTCGCTTCATACGCGCGACCTGGAGGTCTCCATTCCTTATCATTCAAGCTATCTGAAGGAGGGCGCTCTGCTGTTTGGAAATCAGATCAGCCACCTGGAGATCAAATATCCGGGGAACAGAATCATCTCCCTGATCGATCAGACATTTTTAACCAATCCAGAGATTATCCGCCAGGAACTGATCAACAACCTGTTTTATGCACTTAACTGGTTCCGCACCAAGCAGGTGATGCTTGAAAGCCAGATTTCGGTATTTGTCGAATGCGGCCCATCGAAAGGTTTGGTAAAAAATTCGAAGTTTGTGGATGGGAATTTCCGCTTTTACACCCTGGCTTCGCTTCCACTGATTCACGGTGAACATATTCCGAATTAGAATCCGCTCCGAAAGGAAATTTTTCAGTAAACCGGACACTGAGCGGAGATGGCTTAAGGACACTGAGCGGAGCCGAAGTGTCCTCCATAACAGTTGATTGTATTCTTCGGCTGCGCTCAGAATCCAAGTGATCAGGCTTTTCGGATTGGGCACGTTCATTTTAATCTCCAAACGGCACTTCAGATTTTACCGGCATCCCTCCATATTTTTCTGATCTTCAGCAACGTTCTGAACATCGGTTCATCCAACTGGCTGCTTTTCCGTAAAGCCAAGGCTTCGGTTATCATTTCAAGCGGCGGTGAGGTTTCCATTGCCGGTATACAATTCGGGTAAGACATTGCAACCTCTTGCATCATCTGATCCAGTCGGATCTTCGAAGTATGATCGGAAAAATAATATGCCGGTGGTTGAAATACCGGGTCACCGGCCCTGATCCTGCCCTCCGACACTGCAATTGAATAAAGTGGGGTGCCTGGATAGATCCGTAGACCGGCATTCATATAAACAAGATCCGCAGGATTTATGAAGTTTTCAATGAAATCAACGGTTTCCCGGAATGTGTGTTCATCTTCCCCGGGCCCACCGAAAAGAAAAAACCACATAGTCGGGAGATCGAACTTCCGGATCAGTTTTGCCATTTTTTCAACCTCCGGAAGACTGAATCCCTTACCAAGGCTCTTCAGCAGCTTTGGGGATGCACTGTCGGGAGTTGCATCGATCTGGTAAAATCCTGCCCCGATCATCAATTCAAATAACTGGTCACTGGTATGGCGCGGATTAATTCCCATGGTTCGCAGCCTGACTTTGATTTTGCGCTTGATGATCTCACGGCAGATAGACTCGGCATGCCCGTCAGGATCATTGAAGGTGGAATCGACAAACTCAAAGGTGACATATCCCAGCCGTTTATGCACCTGTTCAATTTCATCCGCGATATCAGCAGGATTGCGGGTTCTGAACCTGCGACCCTCGATCAGCGGATAGGTGCAGTAAATGCAGCCATGGGAGCATCCCCGTTTGGTCTGGATCGAATAGACCCCCTTTTGGAGATAAGGAGTGAAATCAATCCAGCTGTCAATCTCCGGGAACCTTGTCATCATAGGATTCGCATAAGAAAGCGCCGATCCCTGCTGAATTTTCCAGTCTTCCGAGGTGATCAGGTTCGGGATCATCGAAATATCAAGGTTAAACTGCAGCCTGTCGAGCAAGGCCGGTAAAATCACCTCTGCCTCACCAACAATGCCATAATCGGCACCCGATAATTTCATGCACTCCACCGGAAAAATGCTGAAGCCGCTACCACCCAGAATAATGGGAACCTCTGTGATCGCCATTACCGGCCTGATAAATTTATCAAGGATCCCGTCCAGGTAAAAAATCTCCCTGTCCATCACGATATCATCGATATTCCTGATGCTGAAACCTATGAAATCAGGGTTGAAATGTTCAACCAAAGCCACGATGCCCCTCCCTTCATCAAATACCCCGTCATAGACCTTAACCTCGTAATGATCTCTCAGCGAAGCAGCCAGCAAGCAAAGTCCCAGCGGTGGCACCGGATATGGCGCCTTCTCCATGTTCGTATTTACAAGCAGCACCTTTTTCATCACTTTTCTTCTCGTGTCACTTTTACGTCATGTTTTTTCGTCACGCCTTCCGTCACGTTTTTCACCATGTTTTCCGTCATACCTAGATAACATCCGTCCCCTTTTTAATCAGCCACAAACTCCCGATCCGTGTATGAAACTCATCATGCGGCAACGTTGTTTTCATCACCGAGTTAAAAAAGTTATACTTCCGGTAGTTATGATCAATGATCTGATCCTTAACCTGTTTGTAATACACCGTTCCGGGCATCGGGGTCAGCACCGTATAACCAGCATACACAACCCGGTTGCGATCGGCATATTCGGCAAGCGCCTCAAAATCCTTCACGTTATAATCGGGTGGTACCACATAATTCCCGCGGACCATGATCCCGTTTTTCTCAAAGACCTTCACTGCCTCCTGGTTGTCGACGGCCGGTGAATCCTTATGATACTTTTTCAACTCTTCATCCCGGAAAGATTCGAATCCGCAGATCACCACCTTCAATCCGCCACGTGCAAGCTTTTCGATGATATCAGGACGGCTCGCCGCGATATCGGCGCGGATGTCCATGATAAATGTCTTTTTGATCCCCTCCTCCTCTATGCGTTTGAACAGCTGAAGCATGAACTGCTCATCCACCACGGTATTGGCATCCGCAAATCGTACAACCGGGTATTCATCAATGGTTTTAAGTTCCGTGATCAGGCTGTCAACCGTACGCTGGTAATATTTTCCCTTGAACTGCGTCCAGATGGAACAAAAGGTGCATTTGTAAGGACAACCTAATGATGTAAAAACGTATGTACTTGGAAATGGGCTGTTACCAACCTTATAGGTGCCTATCCATCGCTGAAGGTGGCTGCGGTCGGGCATGAGGTAATCGGCATCGGCTGTATCCCAGGGCGCAGGTTTTCCGGCTGTGCGCTTCAGTCCTGCGATGGTGTTTATCAGTATCCCGGGGATCGATTCAAGCAAACCACCTGCTTCCTTCACACGCACCACCTCCCTGAATATATGCGGACATTGCCCCGGAATAACGACATTGAAGGCAGGATTGGTGAAATCACCGGGACAGAGAGTGGCATGCAGGCCGCCGGCGACAGTGAGGATTGAAGGATCAATTTGTTTTACAGTGCGGCAGATATCAACGCAAAAATCAAATTCAGAGGTGATTGCCGTTACACCAACGAGGTCGGGCTGGTACTTTTCAACCAGTTTGCGAACCAGTGTATCCAGTGGCGGGGTCTCCGGAGCCAGGTCATATTCCCCCTTGGTATCAAACACGGTGACATCGTGGTCCTTAACGGCAGCAGCGATGGTAAGCAATCCCAGCGGTGGACCGATCAGTTTTTTATGAATAAACCGCCTGGCCTCCTCGGGAGCAAATTTCAGAATATTATTCTCAGGGGACCGTGGAGGGTTAATCAGCAAAATTTTCATCGGGCAAATTTAATAAAATACCCGGTATACTTCGGCTGTCATGATATGGAACCCGCTAAGGGTTCCGCACCAGACGATGCGTTTCGCCATCTCGCTGAAAAATCCTATATTTGTCAAGTAAAACTGACAATACCGTTTGACAATTTCTATGCTGGATTTGAACCTGGTGCGGCAAAAATTTGCTGAACTTCAATGTTGCATTATCATTCCTACCTATAACAACGACCACGCCCTGGAAGATGTTATCCGCGGGGCTTTAGCATATACCAGCGCTGTTGTCGTTGTCAATGACGGATCCACCGACAACACACCTGCTATCCTTGAACGCTTTCCCCAGATCCAGGCGTTGCATATCGAGGTAAATACCGGGAAAGGATGGGCATTGCGGCAAGGGTTCAAACATGCCATTGACAAGGGTTACAGGTATGCCATCACCATCGACAGCGACGGGCAGCATTTTCCGGAAGATCTTCCGCTTTTCCTTGATTTGATCGAACAACAACCGGACTCTATGATCCTCGGGGCGCGGGATATGACCCGTGAGGAGGTTCCGGGCACCAGCAGTTTTGGCCACAAATTCTCCATTTTCTGGTTCAAGGTTGAAACCGGCATAACCGTACTGGATGTGCAGACAGGCTATCGCCTTTACCCGCTTCATAAAATCAAAGAGATCAAGTGGGTGGTTTCGAAAAAATATGAATACGAGGTTGAAATACTGGTCCGGCTTGCCTGGCGTGGGGTGAATGTGCTTTCGGTACCGGTCAGGGTCTATTATGCGCCAAAGGAGACACGTGTTTCTCACTTCAGGAAAGTCAGGGATTTCACCCGTGTCAGCATTGCCAACAGCATTCTCGTCTTCATGGCGCTTCTTTGGTTCCGGCCACTCTCATTTTTTAAAGGACTACGAAAAAAATCAGTCAGGGAATTTGTCAGGGAATACATCCTGAACAGCGACGATTCCAATGCCAAACTGGCAATCTCGGTTGCAGTTGGTCTCTTCATCGGAGTGATGCCGATCTGGGGATGGCAGATGCTGGCCACCTTTGGACTGGCCCACTTTTTCAAACTCAACAAATTTGTCGCGATAACCTCCTGTAATATCAGCTTGCCACCAATGCTTCCCCTGATCATTTTCCTGAGTTATATTATGGGCGGTTGGATACTGGGCGCCAATATGTCGAACATCGAATACAGTTCGGGATTCGGACTTCACTGGATAAAGGAAAACCTGATACAATACCTGATAGGGAGCCTGATCCTCGGATCAATAATGGCGTTGGTTCTCGGACCTCTTACCTACCTGCTTCTTTCCGTATTCAGAAAAAAGCATGTCTGATTTCGTCGTACACATATATCGTTTCTTCCGGGAAAGAATTTTATTCTTCTATATCCTGCTTGCTGCAGTATCCATTGCCATTGCCCTGCTCGCCTCACAAATCCGTTTCGAGGAAAATATTTCCGGATCCATTCCCAAACATGGCGAGAACGACCTCACCGGATACGTTGTGGCGAATCTGAGCCAGACTGATAAAATAATCGTGGATATTTCCCTGAAAGATACCAGCAGCCAGGCTGATCCTGAGGCACTAATTGATTATGGCCAGGCTTTCTTTGATTCCCTGCAGACAAGATTTGATACCGCATTCATCAAATTTGTCCTTTTTAAAGCCTCTGAGGAAAACATGCAGATGATGATTGACCTCGCATTGGATCACCTGCCTCTCTTTATGGAGGAATCAGATTACCTGCAAATCGACAGTCTCCTGTCACCGGAAAAAGTAGACCGGTCGATGGGTAATAATTATAAAATCCTTTCATCCCCTGCCAGCATGGTCCTGAAGAACAGAATCGCCCGCGATCCTTTGGGAATATCCAACCTTGCCCTTGTCAAACTTAAATCGTTACGCGCCGGTGACAATTTTGAATTGTACGATGGATGTGTGTTCACCAGTGACATGCAGCACCTCCTGATATTTATTGAACCCGCACACCCTTCCAGTGAAACCGCTGCAAACAGTGAGCTCATCGATGGACTGGATGAGCTCATCAGTTCAATGGACATCAGCACAGGACAGGCATTTGAAACCCGGTATTTTGGCGGGGCAGCGGTTGCCGTTGCCAACGCCCGGCAAATCAAGCGGGACATTGCCATCACCCTGATCATCTCCTTCGGATTGATCTTTCTGCTGGTAGGCTGGTATTTCAAAGATTTCAGGGCACGCCTGCTGGGATTGCTGCCCGCCGTTTTTGGTGCCGGATTGGCGCTGGCCATGCTCTATCTTTTTAAAGGCCACATTTCCGCGATCTCCCTGGGGATCGGTTCGGTCATTCTCGGACTGATAGTCGATTACGCAATGTACTTCATGAATAATTACAGGAAATCGGGCGATATCGAAGCAGCCATCAGGGATATGACCTATGTGATCCTGTTATGTGCTGTGACAACGTCAGGCGCATTGCTCTGTCTCACATTCCTGGATTCGACTGTTTTGCGTGACCTTGGATGGTTTGCCACGCTGAGTGTTGTTGGAGCTGCATTTTTCACCCTGATCATCCTGCCCCAGTTTGTTCATTTTGTCTCCCTGAAGCAACCGGAGATTAAGTCTGGGAATTTTATCGATCGTTTGGGCTCATACCCTTACCACGAGAAAAAATGGCTGCTGGCTGTTATCGTGGCAATGGCCGTCATCAGCCTCTTTTATGCCGGGAAAGCCTCCTTCGAGATGAACATGAATGCGTTGAACTTCATGACACCCTCGCTGAAAAAAGCAGAAACGGAGCTCGACAGGATAAGCAATTACAAGCTTAAAAACGTTTTTATTGTCGCTGTTGGACCATCCGCGGAAAGTGCACTGCGCAGCCACGACAGGCTGGTTCCGAAGATCAAATCCCTGGTTAAAGATTCGGTTATCCGGGGAGTCTCCGACGCAGGTCCGCTATTAATTTCAGATTCACTCCAGCAGGTAAGGATCCTGAGATGGAACTCCTACTGGAATAAGGAAAAGAAAGAAAGGGTCAATAAACTGATCGTGGATGCTGCAAAAAAAGCCGGATTCAGTGAAGCAGCGTTCCAACCCTTCCAGGATTATTTAAACATCGATTTTCAGACAATTCCACTAAATGAACTGGATCTGGCCAAAAACCACCTTGTGAGTAACTGGATCACCTATAAACCCGGGATGGTCCTCATGCCCACCATTCTGAAGGTAAAAGAGGAAGACAAGGGGGCGCTTTACCAGGCATTCCGTGACAATGGGGACTATGTGATCTATGATAAACAATCCCTGATCGAAAAATTCGTCGAAGGGGTCAAAAGTGATTTCGATCGGCTTGTCATGCTTTCCATGATCTTTGTCACCCTGTTGCTGATCTTTTCTTACGGCCGGCTCGGACTGGGACTCATAACAGCCCTGCCCATGTTTGGCAGTTGGCTGATCACGCTGGGTTTCATGGGTCTTACCGGGAATACATTCAACATCTTCAATATCATCCTGTCATCCTTCATCTTTGGACTGGGTGTTGATCACAGCATCCTGATCATGCGTGGCATGCAACGGTCATTGAAATATGGCACCGACGAGCTGCCCTCATACCGGGTGTCGGTTATTTTATCCTCCGGTGCAACCCTTTTCGGAGCCGGTGCGCTATTCCTGGCACGTCATCCGGCGCTGCATTCCATTGCACTTATATCCCTGGTGGGGATGATCACAGTGGTTATTTTATCCTTTACAATACAGCCCTGGCTGGTCAGTAAACTGATTCTGGAACGCAGCCGGCAGCATAAATTTCCGGTCACCCTGCGGATCGTGATAAAAACATTTATCACCTGGGGAAATATCGTGGCCATCGCCCTGATACTGATGATACTGGGCGGCATGATCAACCTGCAGCTGCCAATGAAACGCAAGAAAAAGGAGTTGCTTTTCCATCACCTGTTTTATTGGCTGACAAAAGCATACATCGCTTTCACCTTTGCTTTCGACCGGAAACTGATCAATGAGCATAACGAAAATTTTACCAAACCGGCCATCATTATCAGCAATCATCAAAGCCTGATCGAAACCCCTGCCTTCCTCCGGTTGTACCCTAAAATCATCATCCTCACCACATCATGGGTATATAAATCTCCCATTTTTGGCCCCATCGCACGCCTGGCGAATTTTTACAATGTAGACGACGGTATCGAAAATATTCTTGGCCTCCTGAAGGAAAAGGTGAATGAAGGATTTTCCATCCTGATCTTTCCCGAAGCACACCGTTCATACGAGCAAAGGATCCAGCGATTTCACCGTGGTGCATTTTTCCTTGCCGAAAAACTGCAGGTCGATATTTTGCCCATCGTGGTATTCGGTACCGGCGATTTCCTTGGGAAAGGAGCCTTCTGGGGCAGGCCAAACAGTTTCAGGATGAAAATACTCAAGCGGGTGCCCGTTGATGATCATTCATTCGGGAAAACCTACCAGGAACGGACCAGGCAATTCCGTCAGTACTACATCAGGGAGTATGCCAGGTTCAAGTCCGAAGAGGGCGACGCGCATTATTATCGCCGGAAACTGGCGCTGAACTACACCCTCAAGGGGCCCATACTGGAATGGTACATGCGGATCAAGCTCAAGCTGGAAGATGATTATGAAATTTATAACCGGCTGATGCCGCGTGAAGGAGAAATTCTGGATCTCGGATGCGGCTATGGTTTCATCTCTTACATGCTTATGTTCACCGGTGATGGGCGAAGGATCACAGGAGTTGACTATGATAGCGAAAAAATCGCAGTGGCTGCCAATTGCTTCTCGAAGAATGACCGGGTCAGTTTTGTTTGTGCAGATGTATCTGATTATGAAATAACACCGATGAACGGATTTATATTGAGTGACGTGCTTCATTACCTCACTCCAGGGAAACAGGAGTTGTTGCTGAAAAAGTGCTTCTCGAGCCTGCTTCCCGGTGGTATTGTGCTGATAAGGGAAGCCAATGCGGAACTTGAAAAAAGGCATAAAAAGTCATTGGTAACTGAATTTCTATCGACACGCATCGGATTTAATAAAACCCAATCAACTGATAAACAGCTCTATTTCACCTCTGCTGAAACAATCAGGGCCATCGCTTTTGAGCATGGTTTATCCATGGAGGTCATCGACAACAAAAAAGTTACCTCCAATAACCTCTTTGTGCTGAAAAAATCTCAAATAAGACATGCATAAATTCGACATCATTATAATCGGATCCGGCCTGGGCGGACTGCTGTGCGGGTATATCCTGAGTCGGGAGGGTTTCAGCGTATGCATTCTTGAAAAACAAAACCAGGTTGGCGGCAATCTGCAAACTTTTACGCGGCATGGCCGCAAGTTTGAAACCGGGGTTCACTACATCGGGGCGCTGGGACCAAACCAAACCTTAAACCGGTACTGGAAATATTTCGGATTGACGGATGCGCTGAAATTTCAGCAACTTGATCCCGGTTGTTTCGACAAGGTGGTATTTGGTGACCAGGAATTTCCATTGGCCCAAGGCTTTGAAAATTTCACAGAACAACTGCTCCCCTTATTTCCCCGCGCAAAGTCATCACTTACCCGCTATATACGGGAGATCCATGAGATTATCTCAGCATTCCCATTGTATCATCTTGAATTACCCGCCGGCCATCGCGAACATCATTTTACCACCCAGAGCGCCTCGGCGTTTTTTGAAGAAATAACCACCGGCATACGGAATAAAACTTCCAATGTTTCACTGTCGTCGGTGCTGTCGGGTAACAACTACCTCTATGGTGGCAGCCGGTTAACGCCACTCCATGTCGCATCCCTGATAAGTCATTCCTTTATCTCGGGGGCCTACAGGATAATTGGCGGGAGTGACCAGGTATCGCAGCTGCTCCAAAAGGCAATTATTTCCCAGGGAGGGACTATTTTGAATAATCAGGCGGTGACGGGCATTGGCCAGTCCGAAAAGAAATTTACCATCACAACCGGAACCAGAGCGGTGTTTTATGCTGACAAGGTCATTTCAGACATTCATCCGGCGAGTACTCTTTCGATGATGCCGGCGGATATGGTGCGCCCTGCCTATCAGAAACGCATTGTTTCACTTCAGAATACCACCTCATCCTTTATCCTGTTTCTTTCACTGAAACCAGGTGTATTTCCATACATTAATTCCAACTATTACTATCATACCTCTCCCGATCCATGGGATGAAACCACTGCCCCTGATGCCAAATGGCCACGGATGTTCCTGTTATCAACGGGATGTCATGTTGCAGATCAGCAATATGCCGAAACGGCTACCATCCTCACCTACATGCGCTTCGATGAAGTGGCGAAATGGAACCACACCACCGTTGGCAAAAGAGGACAGGAATATGTGGATTTCAAGAAGAAAAAGGCAGAAAAGCTTTTGCAGCTGGTTGATACGAAATTTCCCGGATTAAAACCGGCCATTGAACATATTGAAATTTCGACCCCGCTCACCTATCGTGACTATACCGGCATCCCCGAAGGATCCCTTTATGGTATTCAGAAAAATTTCCATGAACCCCTGCTCACAACCGTAATGCCTAAAACCAAGATCCCGGATTTCTTTTTTACCGGGCAGAATACGAACCTGCATGGCGTCCTTGGTGTAACGATCGGTTCAGTGGTCACATGCGGTGAAATCCTCGGACTGGAATACCTCCTGAAAAAAATTCAACATGGCTGATCATAAACATCAGTGGGTCAAACGGTCAGGAATTGCCTTGCTTATTCTCCTGGCGATTGTTACCGTATTCTCTGTTTGGTTCCATTTTGTTACAATGATTCGGCCCCCTGAACAGGAAAACATAGGATCAACCAGATTGAAAGTCGAAAACCCGGAAACTGATTTTTACCGGATCGGTTCGAACTGGCTGAAAAAAAGCTCCAGCGGTTTGTGGGAGATGTATATCGAAGGGAAGCCTTTCGATCGGGGGGTTGTCAATGGAAAACTTGCCCGCCATCTCATTGAGGAGCAGGAAAAGGCATTCATTGACCAGATCCGCGAAATGATCCCGTCCGATTTTTACCTCCGTTTTCTGAAATATTTCATATATTGGTTCAACCGCGGCCTCGACAAATATCTCACGGATGAATACAAACAAGAGATCTACGGAATATCGCTGTCAGCCTCCGATCAATTTGCATTCATCGGTTCAAATTATCAGCGGATGCTCAATTATCACTCGGCGCACGATATCGGGCATGCTCTGCAGGATTACAGTCTCGTGGGATGCACAAGTTTCGGGGTATGGGGAGGCAAATCGGAGGACAGTTCCCTGATCATAGGCCGGAACTTCGATTTTTATGTGGGAGACGAATTTGCCCGGAATAAGATCATCTGTTTTGAAAAACCCGATGATGGTTATGGGTTTATGATGGTTACCTGGGGAGGCATGATCGGTACGGTTTCCGGGATGAACGAAATGGGGCTTACCGTTACCATCAATGCAGCAAAATCAGAAATTCCATCCTCCGCAAGAACTCCCATATCCATCGTTGCGCGAGAAATTCTGCAGTATGCAAAAAATATCGATGAAGCTTTTACCATCGCAAAAAAGCGTGAAACCTTTGTTTCCGAATCCATCCTGATAGGTTCGGCTCTTGATAAAAAAGCGGCAATCATTGAAAAATCACCATTCACAATTACCCTTGTTTCACCGGACAAGGACTACATTGCCTGTGCAAATCACTTTCAGTCGGATGCTTTTGCTGCCGATCCGCTGAACAGGCAAAACATGAAGGAGAATGCATCCGTATACCGGTATAAACGGCTGATACAGCAGCTTGGCGACAACACCCCCATGGATTATCAGGAAGTGGCTGCCATCCTGCGCGACCGGCAGGGACTCAACGGCGTGAACATCGGCATGGGCAACGAAAAAGCCATGAATCAGCTGATTGCCCATCATTCCATCATTTTCATGCCTGAAAAAATGCTTGTTTGGGTCTCCACCTCACCATGGCAACTTGGTTCATATGTATGTTATGACCTGTATAAAATTTTTCATAACTTTGCCGGGCTTCAGCATAAGGTTGAAATTACGGAACCGGATAAAACCATTCCACCGGATTTGTTCCTCGGATCAACTGATTACAAGCGTTTTATTCGCTTCAGAAAGATGAGGAAGGAACTGAAACATATCATTCGGACCGGACAAACCGATGTGCTGCCAGGTTCTTTTATTGATGAATTCCGGGCTTCTAATCCCATGTATTACGAGGTTTTTGACCTGATTGGCGATTATTATTCCAAAAATGGCCAATGGATCCTTGCACAGGCAGCTTATCGTCATGCGCTTTTTCTGGTTATCCCAAGGTGGAAAGAAAAGGAAAACATCATAAACAAACTTGCGGATTGCAATATAAAAATAAAGAATTAAACCCTGACAGGGCCACCATCCTCGCAAGATGGCCTGACAAAATATCAGAAAATGAAATTTAAACTCATATATCCCCGCTGGGAAAAACTCGAAGGACAAACGATCTTTAACCTTCCACCCCATGGACCGGTGGTGATGGCTGCCGATATCCCGCAAAATGTGGAAATCGATTTTACCGATGAAAACGTGGAGGAGTTGATTATTGATGAAAGTCCTGATTTTGTTGGCATTTCGATGATGCTTACCACCCAGGTCAAGCGGGGTTGGGAAATTGCAGACCAATACCGCAAGTTGGGGAAAAAAGTCATCTTCGGCGGAATTTCAACGATGCTCCACGCCGAAGAAACCATGCAGCATGCCGATTCGGTCTTCCTTGGTGAAGTGGAGGGCCGCCTTGGTCAGGTTTTCCAAGATTTCCATAAAAATGATCTTAAAAAGATCTACAACTTTATGAGCAAGCCGCCCGACATGGGACTCATCGGACCTGCGAAACGCGACATTCTGAAAAAGGATCTCTATTATCACAAGGGATTCCGCATGGTCGATCTGTTTCATGCCTCCCGAGGATGCATCTACGATTGCTACCCCTGTGCCGTTCGATACCTCGGTGGCCGTGGATTCCGTCCCCGTCCCATCGACCGGGTTGTGGAGGAATTGTCGCAAATGGATAACAACCGCCTTTTCATTGTTGACAATTCCCTGGCCCTGGATACCCAATGGGAGAAGGATCTTTTCAAAGCCATGATCCCGCTGAAGAAAAAATGGGTAAGTCATACCATTGAAGATAAAGATGAAGTACTCGACCTGGCTGCCCAGGCAGGCGCGTGGTACGTTTACCAAGCTGTGTTCGACACCTCCGATTATATAAAAAACCGGATCAAACAATACCATCAATATGGTATTGCCGTTGAGGGTACGATTTTACTTGGCCTCGATAATCAAACCGAGGATGACATCAAGAGGCTGGTTGATTTTCTGCTTGAAATCGAGCTGGATCTGGCCGAATTCACGGTCCTCGCACCTTTTCCGCACACAAAAGCATACAGTGACCTTCTGAAACAGGGCCGTATTTTTGATACGGACTGGAATCATTACAACGCGGGCAAGGTAGTTTATCATCCGAAACATATGTCGGCAGAAAGACTGGCTGAATTGTACCAGTACGCTTGGGATACTTTTTACAAGGATGAACCCCAGACCATGAAGATGTTCAATCTGATCAACAAGGTGGTTTCCAGGGAAATTGAAGATGGAACTTATACCCCGCGCCGCCGTGATATTGCCGATCTCAGTTTTGGAAAAAAAGTCCCGAAAGTCGCCTGATGAAACAAAAACAGACAATGCAAATAACACATTTGTCCACTTGTAGTCCGGATCGTTTGCCAGCCAGTTCACACAGCCAAATGAACACTGGCTACCTGTCCATCACATTCTAAACCAATAACCGGAACTAAACTAATGGAAACCAATCCCGAATTCGACAAATACATGGACCGCTACTTCGACTACCTGGGACAATGGGATAGTCCCTCCAAATGCGGATTAAAGGTGGTTAACCGGAAAGATGGCAAAATACTGGCCATTGCCACCGAAATATACCGGCAAAATCCAGGAACACCGGTAACTGAATGGTGCGCCCCCCTCGCCACAAGCATCATGAATGAATTAAACTGCACCCCAGAGCAGTTTATTTTTATTGAACATACTCCTGATTTGCGCAGCAAACTTGCCTTTTACGAAGAGACTTTTGACCAGGTGAATTTTGAAGTGAAGGATCAAAAACTTGTTAATCCAAAGTGGTCACGGCTTACTCCCGAACAAGTTGATTCGCTGATGCAGGGATAATTAATCCTTGATTTTGTTTACCTTGCACCGTTATCCTGAACGGTATTGATACGTCAATTAAATAGTCTCGCGCTGATTCCTCGGAATATGCATTTCGCCAAAAGCGTAATATTGGTCCTTGAATGGCTCCTGATTCCCTTTATTCTTCCTGCTCAACCCATTTTACGATCGGTGATATCAGGCACTGTGGTTGACCAGCAAACCCAGTCCCCATTGCCAGGCGCTACAGTGGTTTTAGAAGATTCTGATCCAATAATAGGCGCCGTTTCAGATGAAGCCGGATACTTCCGTATTTCAAACGTAGGTATCGGCCAGCATCGGCTTAAGGTGACTTTCATGGGTTACGCACCGGTACTTACCGATCCATTGATTGTAACCACGGGAAAAGAGACCAAAACGACCATTTACATGCAGGAAACGGCTATCAATGCTGCTGAAGTAGAAATAAAGGCCGGCTACCGGAAAAACGAGGCTATCAATAAAATGGCCACAGTCAGCGTAAGATCCTTCAGCGTGGATGAAACTTTCCGGTTTGCGGGCAGCTACAATGACCCGGCACGCATGGCGGCCAACTTTGCTGGCGTCACCAGCGGCATCGACAACCGCAACGACATCATCGTCCGCGGGAATTCCCCGACCGGACTGCAATGGCGCATCGATGACATGGAGATTCCCAATCCGAACCACTTTGCTGCTGTCGGAACCACAGGTGGTCCGGTTACCTTGTTGAATAACAACCTTGTCACCAATTCCGATTTTTTCACAGGAGCATTCCCGGCACAGTTTGGCAATACCCTTGCAGGTGTTTTTGACCTGAAAATGCGGACCGGGAACGCCGAAAAACATGAATACTGGTTCCAGGTCGGCTGGAACGGGCTGGAATTCGGCACCGAAGGTCCCTTTTCAAAAAGAAGCCGTGCCTCCTACCTGGTTTCCTACCGCTATTCCCCGCTGCAGTTTCTCAACTGGTTCGGCATCAATACCGGGATCGTACCGAAATACCAGGACCTGAATATCAAAATCGATATTCCAACACGTAAAGCAGGTAGCTTTACCTTTACCGCTATTGGCGGGCTGAGCTACATCGAACTCTTCGACAGCCGGAAGGATCAATCAGACTGGTTGTTCCCCGATTACGGTGAGGATCTGTCGAACGGATCAAACCTGGGCGTTCTGGGCATATCTCACCAGATCTTTATCCGAAGCAACCTGAGATGGAAAAATATGTTTTACGTGGTCGCCTCCGAAACACGAACCAAAATCGACACCTTCTCCAATGTTCAGCAATTGCCTGCACCCTGGGCCGGTGAAAAATCGACCGAAATCAAGTATTCCTTCTCCTCGGTAATCACAAAGAAATTCTCCCCGCGCAGCTCACTGAATACAGGTTTTTCCTGGGATCTGTACCAGATGTCGTTTGCCGACAGTTTGATGTATCACGGATCCTTCGAAGTAAATACCGGATCAAGGGAACGAATGCAGCTACTGCGCGGTTTTTCTCAATGGCATCACATTTTCAGTGAGAAATTCTCGTCCACGGTTGGAATCTATGGCTCATGGCTCACACTGAACAAATCCTGGGCGGCTGAACCTCGGATCGGTTTCGACTGGAACATCACAGGGAAGCATTCCATTAATTTTGGGGCCGGTCTGTACAGCCAAATGCAGCCGCGCGTGATCTATTTCATCCTGTCACCACAATCCGGAGATGCGGTAATTCAACCCAATCTGGATCTCGGATTCACGCGAAGTGCCCAAGTTGCACTCGGATACAATTACCTGATCAGCAAGGACCTTCGGTTCAAAACGGAGGTCTATTACCAATACCTGTACGATATCCCGGTAAAATCTTCGATACCGCAATATGCTTTAAGCAACCAGGGACATGAGTTTTTTATCGACCGTCAATATGCTGATAGCCTGGTCAATCAAGGCACAGGAAAAAATTTGGGCATGGAATTCACCTTTGAGCGATTCCTTCAAAGGAATTATTATTTCCTGTTCACCGCCTCTGTATTTAATTCTACCTATGAAGGGTACGACATTGTCACCCGCAATTCTGCATTTAATGTGAATTATGCCCTCAATGCGGCCGGAGGTTACGAATTCATCATGGGAAAGCGCAAATGGGGCGTGATGTCCTTCGGACTGCGGGCGACCTGGGCCGGGGGAAGCCCTTACATTCCTTACGATGTAAATGCCACTGTCGCTTCCGGTGAGCCGGTTTACGACTGGTCCCAGGCCTTCAGTCCAAGGTTTCCCGAATACAAGCGGATAGCCTTCAGATTTGGGATCCGGCGAAATCTTCCGGGATATAACATCGAGTTTTTTGTTGATTTGCAGTACCGGACAAGTTTTACAAATATCTCCCTGCAGCGCATCAATCCTAAAACCGGAGAGATAAGGGATTTCTTTACCATGGGATTTTTCCCAATGGGAACCTGGAGAATACAATTCTAATAATAATCCGTATCTTTGCATCTCCTTAGCCCTAACAATGAATAAAAACAACCCACATTCATTCCATATCCCTGTGCTTGGGATTGGATATTCCATTGATACACCTGTAAAGGTTGCTCATCTGGGGATTTCATCCGTGATTTCATTGTTGGATGACATGTTAATGGAAAAACTCAGAGAGTTTTACAGCAAAAAATTTGATCTCCCATTTCAGGCAATTTCGGAAAAAATTGATGATTTCAGGGCAAAGCGGATTACGGCCTACCTAAACATGGTTGATAAAATTGCCCGTGATAAATTTGAAGAGCTAAAGTCTTCCTACGATCAGAAAAGCAGCGAATTTTCAAAGTATATTGACTTATTGCACGATTCGTCGGCACTGAAGCAGAAATTCGAACAACTCAAACAGGATTGGGACAACCTCGATGTAAAGGAATGGATCCATGAGAACCTCTCCATGGGCAGCATCGATGTGAATATCATGACCAAAGTGGATAAGGAAAACTACAGGGATCATGTAAAGCTTCCTATTGAATACAATGACGGACATGCTGCCTTGCGCGGATTCGTGAACAGCGACCTGACTTCATCTGTTGTATTGTCGGCCGGCATGAGTCCCCGTTTATATAATTACCTGGAGACCTTTGATGAATTCTACCCTGATAAGGATTTCAACCTGAAGAAAAAAATCACCCTTAAAGTAAGCGACCACCGGTCGGCCCTCATCCAGGGAAAATACCTCGCAAAAAAGGGACTGTGGGTTTCTGAATACCGCATTGAATCAGGGTTGAACTGTGGAGGACATGCCTTCCCGACTAACGGGTTCCTACTTGGACCCGTGCTCGATGAGATCAACCGCAATCGTGAAGACCTGATCAATCAAACTTTTGAATTGCTCAAAGTTGCCCTGAAAGCAAAAAAACGCCCTTGCCCGGAAAAAGCGCCTGAAGTTAAAATCACTGCACAAGGCGGCGTTGGCACAGCGGAAGAGCACCAGTTCCTGGCTGATCATTACCAGATCGATTCAGTGGGTTGGGGAACCCCTTTCCTGTTGGTTCCCGAAGTGGTCAATGTGGACGAACAAACACTGGATCTGCTGTGCAAAGCCAAAGAAGAGGATCTTTTTGTCAGTGATATCAGCCCTCTGGGCGTTCCTTTCAATAATCTGAAGGGCAATACCAAAGACAAAGAAAAGGAGGCATATATCCAGCAAAATACGCCGGGAAATCCCTGTCCGAAAAAATATGCCGCCCTCAGTAATGAATTCGGAGAGCCTACACTTTGCACCGCATCCAGGAAATATCAGAAATTGAAAATTGAGGAATTAAAATCGAGTGGTCTCACCGGGGATGAATTTCAGGCCGAATACAGTAAAGTCGTTGATAAATCCTGTATTTGTGTGGGCCTGGGCACCTCTGCCCTTTTGGTGAATGACCTGGATACAAGAGTTGAAAAAACAGGTGTTTCGATATGCCCCGGCCCTAACATGGCCTATTTTTCAGAGGTGATGACACTCAAGGAAATGGTGGATCATATCTATGGCAAAATCAATGTCATAACACGTAAAGACAGGCCAAACATGTTCGTTAAGGAATTGACGATCTACATTGATTATCTCAAGAAAAAAATGAATGAGACCGCTGTTCCCTGGACGGAGAAACAGCAGGAGTATTTCTCAAATTTCCGGGATAACCTTGACAAGGGGATCCAATACTACAAAGAACTGTTTTCGCAAGTGAAAACCAATATGCTGGATAAAAAGAAGAACCTGATCTCGGATTTGGAAGGATATGAACTTGAATTAAAAAAACTTCCGCTTCATCAGAACGAAGAAGTAATGGCATGATTCTTCCTCCCGCCTGGCTCATCAATGCCATTAATGGATTCCGCACCTTTTTGATCCGGCTAAACCACCGGACATTTCCTGGTAATGTGGTTCTTTACGAACAGTTCCAGTATTTCTGGCTGCTCCCCTCACTCTATGTCGCCGCCAAACTCGATATCGCCACCCTGCTGAAAGAGAGACCCCTTACTTCAAAAGAGATTGCCTTACGGATAAACGCCGACCCGCCAAATGTTTCACGCATCATGCGGGCCCTTTCAAGCCAGGGAATCTTTAAACAAACCCCCGACGGCCGTTTTGACCTCAATGGAATGTCAAGGGGGCTGCTGGATGAACCCGGATCCTTGCGCCATATGATCCTGCATCATCTCGGACCCATTAACTGGAACCTGATGAGCAACCTGGAATATGCTGTCAGGACTGGCAAAGACGCTTTTACAGACAAATACGGCAAGCCGATTTATGACTACCTGCAGGACCAGCCTGATGAAAATTCACTTTTTGATAAATCAATGTCTGACCTTTCAGATCTCGGACTGAATCCCATCCTTGGTACATATGATTTTTCGGGATATGGTGTGATTGCAGATATCGGTGGAGGCGAAGGATTTCTCCTGGCCAATATTCTTCATCGCAACACCGGTTGCCGGGGCATTCTCTTTGATACCCCCAAGGCATTGGAGAAGGCGCAGGCCATGTTGCTTGAGCATCATGTCGCCGACCGGACGACAATCGTGCCAGGTGATTTTTTCGGTTCAATTCCGGGTGCGGCTGATCTTTATATCCTCAAACACATTGTCCATAACTGGCGTGATGAAAAAGCAGTCGAACTGTTAAAGAACATCCACCAAGCCATCGGACCTAAAAGCGTCTTACTGATAATTGAAATGGTTGTGCCGGAAGGCAATGAACCGTCGCTGTCCAAATTACTGGATATCCAGATGATGGCTTCCATGGATGGCGGAAAAGAGCGCACCGCCTCCGAATTCAAAACCTTGCTCCAAAACGCAGGATTCACAATTAACCGGATCATATCTACCATCGCCCCAATCTGCCTGGTCGAGGCCAAGAAGAATGGATAAATCTTGCTATTTTTGCCCCATGCAGAAATTATGGTTTATCCTAAAAAAAGAATTCCTTTTACTCTTCAGGGACATCCCGGGCCTGATCATCCTCTTCCTGATGCCTGTCCTCCTGATATTCGTAGTTACCCTGGCCCAGGAAAACGCGCTGAAAAGCCAGAATTCAGGAACACAGATCCTTTTTGTCGATGAATCACATAGCCCTATTTCGGCTAAATTGCTTACCACCCTCGATTCATCCGGTTTTTTTCATCCGGTTCCCGAAAGCGCACAGCTCCCCATCAACCGGTTACAGGCAAAAACACTCATCGGACAGGGTGAATATAAATACGGGATCATCATTCCGGCATCCGACTCCGCCATCATCCTGCTCATTGACCCAACCCTGCAGGAACAGTATAAAAATTCTGTCACCAATGCCCTCACCTACCTCATCAAAAGCACACAGGCAAAGGAAGCCATGAATGACATCGTAGGCAGCCTCCCGGGAAATATGAACAACATTATCCGGGGAATGATCACTGAAAAAATGCAGCAACTCCCTCCCGTAACCCAATCATACGCGCTCCGGGAGAAATCGGCTATTGAGCCCAATGTGATCCAGAATAACGTTCCGGGCTTTATCCTTTTTGCCATGTTTTTTATTGTCATTCCCCTCGCCGGCAGCCTGATCACCGAGAAAAATGAAGGAAGCTTTCAGCGGCTCCGCTCCCTGCCTGTCAGTTTATCCCTTGTCCTGGGTGGAAAAGTGCTGGCCTACCTTGCTGTTTGCCTGCTCCAGTTCATCCTGATGCTGATCATCGGGACCTGGGTATTCCCCACCTTTTTCGGACTACCGCACCTTGAATTGGGCCAGCAATACCTGGCCATTGCAGTAGCAACCATTGCCGCCTCCCTGGCAGCAATTGGCTTTGGAATCATTGTCGGGGCAGCAGCTTCAACCCACAACCAGGCCGCCCTCTTCGGTTCAGTCATGGTAGTGCTGCTCGGGATTATCAGCGGTACCTTCCTGCCTATCCACATCATGCCCGGATTCATTCAATACCTGAGCTACCTTTCTCCCATCCGGTGGGGAATCGATAATTACCTGAATCTCTTTATACGCGAAGGAAATATCATCAGCATCCTGCCCAATACGATTTTACTGATCTTGTTTTTTGGTTTTGCAATGATCTCCAGCATTGCTATTTTTGCAAAACGGAAATAGGAGGAAATTTTAATTTCATCCAAATGAAAGAAAAAGAAGGCTTCATTGATTATCCTGAACAGCAGATGATCCTCTATGTAGAAAAGGATGACGGAAAGTATGGCCCCATGCAAACCGGGTCATACATCTCGGCCAACTATATGGACGATTATGTCTATAAACGCAGGAATCTTGAGATCGACCTGCGGGAACAACTGATCCGGGGAAGCATTAGTCCGGTCAGATTTTATATGGTCTTTGAAGACCTCACCCTCTCCGAACTTGCCGCCAGAGCAGGGATCAGACAGTCAAGGGTAAAAAAGCATCTCGAGCCTAAATTGTTTGGCAAGGTCACCATCGATGAACTCCGCAAGTATGCCACGGTTTTTAACGTTCCATTAGCCAACCTGCTACAAATTATCCTGATAAAGGATAAAGAAAGTTTTGAATCAAGTCTTATCCTCGAAAATAAAGCTGATAAAACTTCCGTTGAACAATCTCCGACACCAAATCCTTATGTTGTGCTGACTAAAATAGAGGAAAGAAAATAGATGATCATCCAAAATTTCAATCATAAGATGGCCGCCCACTGCGAATCGGGGACAATTACCTCGTTGCTTAACCATGGTGGACTCGAGATTACCGAACCGCTTGTTTTTGGAATCGCCAGTGGAATATTCTTTGGTTACTTTCATAAGATGAAATCCTTTACCTTCCCGACCTTCATTGTTCGCAATAAACCCGGGCAGATGCGCACAAACATTGAAAAACGCCTCGGAGCGCGGTTCAGGACCTATGATTTCAAGGATGCTGTGAAGGGGCAAGAGAGACTGGATCAGCTCTTGATGCAAAATATCCCTACCGCTGCCCAGGTCGATTTCTTTTATATGGATTATGTCCCATCCTGGGAACGGGTGCATATCAACGTTCATTTTCTGGTAGTTACTGGTAAGGAAGGAAATACCTACAAAATCAGCGATGCCTATTTCCCTAAGATGGTGGAGCTGGATGCCTTGTCACTAGAAAAGGGACGTTTTGCCGGTGGAAGCATGTCGCCAAAGGGTTTTATTTTTCACCTTGATAAACTGCCGGCCGAAATTGATTATACCAAAGCCATCACCAAGGGAATCAGCAAGGCTTGTTTTTATATGTTAAAAATTCCGATCCCCATACTTGGCATCAAAGGCATGCGGATGTTTGCAAAAAAGGTAGTGGAATGGCCCAAATTCGCAAGAGATACGGAGCATTTGTCGCATGAAATCATGAAGATAAACATATTGCTCGAAGACCAGGGAACTGGTGGTGCAGGTTTCAGGTTCATGTATGCAACCTTCCTTCAGCAGGCTGCAGGGTTGATCAATAAACCGCAATTGAAAGAGCTGTCGGAGGAACTGATGAAAATTGGTGATGGCTGGCGTGAAATCTCCCTCTATTCAGCCCGTATCGGGAAAAACCGTGATCTGGGTCCAGAAAAACTGAAACAGTTGAGCGATATGATTTACGACCGGGCGGATGTAGAAGAAAGATTTTTCAAAACCCTTTCAAGGGCAATTAAATAACCGGACATTAAACTCTAATATATGCTGACAGCAACCGATGATCTGAAAAATGAGATTAAACAACTGATAATGAATACGCTGGGCATTAGTGACGTGGACCCAAAAGATGTCGACAATGAGAAACCGCTATTTGGCGGAGATAATGCACTCACCCTTGATTCAGTAGATGCAATTGAGATCATTATGGCCATTCAGCGTACCTATGGCGTGCGAATCGCAGATCAGAACCTGGCGCGCGAGGTGGTGAGGTCAATTAACAGTATCGCGCAATTCCTCACAGAACAAAAAGGAAATCAATCATCATAATTCAACATAAATAAAAGAGCCCCCACTTTGAAGGATTCCTACCTTACTGCCGGAATCAGACTGGACCAGTTGATTCGCCTGATGAAGCGAAATAAGGTATCATATTCCTTTAAAAATATTTTTCGACTGGCTTTCCTTTTTCAAAGCGCCCTCTGGTCCAGCGTCTTTTCATGGATTGAACATCTCAGGTTTTCAAAAGCTCTGAAAAATTATCCCGCACCCATTGATCCCATTTTCATTATTGGTCATTGGAGAACGGGCTCTACCCTGCTGCATCAATTGATGAATCTCGATCCCCACATGACCACCCCTACCCTCTTCCAGGTTGCGGTGCCGGATAGTTTCCTGGTCTCCTATCCCTATTACCGCCCTTTGTTTAAAAGAATTATTTCGGAACACCGGCCTATGGACCAGGTCAGGATAGGCATTGATGAACCACAGGAGGATGAATACGCCATCTACCGGATTACCAGCTATTCCCCGCTCGAAAACCTTGTATTTTCGAACTCCCCAGCCTATTTTCTCAACCATGGAACGCCATTCCTGCCACCGGAAGACCAGCTTGAAAGGTGGAAAAGCGACCTTAAAGCTTTCTTTGGAAAATTACATTTTAAGACCAACAAGAGAATTGTCTCGAAAAATCCTTTTAACTCATTCAGAATAAAAACATTACTTGATATTTTTCCCGCTGCTAAATTTATTCATATCGTGCGCCATCCTGATGATGTGATCCCCTCAACCATCCATATGTGGGATATTCTCCAACGACAAAACAGGTTAAATAATCCGGTCACACCCCCCACATTCAATGAAGTGACCAGGATCCTGAATACCCTGCTAACCGCCATTGAAAATGACCTGAAAAGCTTATCCCAGGACCAATATACAGAATTGCGGTTCGAAGATTTGGAAAAAGAACCTGTAGCTGTGTTAAGAAAAATCTACCAGCAGATTGGCCTGGAGTTCACTGATGAGTTTGAGGTAAATATCAACCGGTTCATGAAGGAAACAGCCAATTTTCAAAAAAACACATTTTCACTGATGCCGGACGAAAGATCTTACATCAGGGAACATCTTGGCAGCTATATGAAAAAGTATGATTATCTATAATCAGGGTATTTTCCAGTAAGGTGCGACTTATTAACTCCAAATTCGGGACTATGAATATTATCGTAACTTTGGCAGACAATCAATTTAATTTTACCGGCATGAAACGATATCTGAGGTTAATTTTCATTGCAATAATAGGCATTTCCTGCAACCTGATGGCCCAGGATACCACAGAATACCAGATACCGGAAAAGAAAAACTATATCAAGGGCGGATTTTACATGGGCTTGGGCCCTGTATTCCCGGTTGGAAAATATGCCGAAGGGCAACATGCTCAGCTCGTTTTAGGATCACAAACACTTACAGGACTCAACTATCTGCCTGCAAAAATTGGAGCTGGTCTCGACTTGGGTTTCTTGATTTATTTTGGACCCTCGTTTGCAAATAAGATCCTGAGAGCCGGACTCGACGCCACCTTCCTTAGTTTCTGGTTTAATTCAACAAAGCCGGTCGATCCGAACAACAGTTACGAACATTACTATTATTACGGCGGACAAAAATTCGGTCCCCTGATCACCATTAACCCTGTTGACCGCCTTATGATAGACATTTCCTATAAGCTGAATGCAAATTTCGCCTATCACTTTGATGAATGGCACAACCTGTTAAATGCAGACTATTCAAAATATGGAATGAATTTTTTCCAGAACGAGGTCAGCCTCAGCATCCGGTATTTGGTGATGCGGTTTTCAGTGTTATACAGCTTTGGGAAGATGAAATTTGATAACTTCGACGACGCACGTCCCGGCCAGTCTATCGAGGCAAACAACGTGCGGATCATGATCGGCTTGAAATTCTAAAAATGAGCAGACTTTTTTTTCCGGAAATCGAAAAGGAATCGATTGATATTATTTCCGGGTACCAGGATAACCGACTTCGGGAGACCCTTGCCTACCTTCAGCATGCATCATCATTCTATAAGGATTTTTTCTCCAGGCATAACATTGATATCCGCCAGATTAAAACCGTTGCCGACCTTGTAAAAATACCAGTCACCACCAAAGATGATCTCCAGCAGCGGAATGATGATTTTCTCTGCGTCCCGAAAACCAAGGTCATTGACTACATTACCACTTCAGGGACATTGGGTGATCCGGTAACCTTTGCCATGACCGACAAGGATCTGGAGCGTCTGGCCTACAACGAAGCCATCTCTTTTACCTGTGCCGGAGGAAGTCCGGCTGATGTTTACCAGCTCATGACGACCATCGACCGGAGGTTTATGGCCGGACTTGCCTATTTTCTAGGAATCAGGATGCTCGGAGCCAGTGTGGTACGGGTGGGCAACGGGATACCGGAATTGCAGTGGGATACCATTAACAGGATCAGACCAAATGCGATTATTGCCGTACCCTCTTTTATACTGAAGATCATCGAATATGCCGAACAGCATGGCATCGACTACCGGGCCAGCAGTATTCAAAAGGCTGTATGCATTGGTGAACCGCTGCGCAAGTATGATCTCTCATTAAATACACTCGGGCGAAAAATTCAGGAGAAATGGCCATTAAAGCTGTTTTCAACCTATGCTTCAACCGAAATGGGTACCTCTTTCACTGAATGTGAAGCGGGAGCCGGCGGACATCATCATCCTGAACTGATCATCGTTGAATTTTTGGATGATAACAACCTTCCTGTGAAGGAGGGCGAACTCGGCGAGGTGACCATCACAACCCTGGGGATTGAAGGCATGCCACTGCTCCGGTTTAAAACCGGGGATGTATGCCACCACTATACCACCCCATGCACCTGCGGTCGCAACACGATCCGGCTCGGACCTGTGATCGGCAGGAAAAACCAGATGATAAAATACAAAGGGACCACCCTCTTCCCTCCCGCGTTGTATGATATTCTGGATAACATCGACTATATCTCCAATTATATAGTGGAAGTATACACGAATCAAATCGGCACGGATGAGATCCTGATTCATGTTGGTGGTAAAAATATCGGAGAGGAAAAAGAAAAAAATATCAAGGACCATTTCAGGGCAAAACTCAGGGTCGCTCCGCTGATTACCTTCACTTCTGAAGCCATGGTTCAAAAGATGCAACTCCCGGAGATGAGCCGCAAACCAATAAAATTTATCGATAACCGTGAAAAAAACGGAAATTTTTCAGGATAAATTTTGAAATCCAAAAACATTATTTTAATTTTGTCTAAATAATACTCAATTATAAACCCAATTAATTAGACATTATGAAAAAATCAGGGATTATAATGCTGACCACGGCATTATTTCTTGCCTCCGGTGCCATGTTCGGGCAAAAACTGAAATCCGGTGACGTGAAAATTTTAAAAGGCCAGACTACCATCAACCTTCAGTACGATTATGCAAACATGGCAGTTGGCAAATATGAAAGCGAACAGGAGTATGTTGAAAACCGGAAGGCTGATATGAATAAGAAAAAACCCGGAACCGGGGATCAGTGGGCCGAATCATGGACCAACGACCGACAGGCGCGATTCCATCCAATGTTTGAGAAAAACTTCAATGCCAAACTGGCTGATGTTGGAGTTGTTGCCAGGGAAGGCGCCACAGACGCCAAGTACACGCTGATCATTCACACGACTTTTGTTGAACCTGGCTTCAATGTAGGCGTTACACGAAAAAATGCCTACATAAACATTGAAGTTGTTTTGGTAGAAACTGCAACCAGAGAGAACTCCCTCGCAGTGATTGAGTTACCCAAGTTACAGAGTGTTAACATGATGGGTTATGATTATGATACCGGCGGACGGATTCAAAGTTGCTACGACCGGGCCGGAGATGACCTGGGAAAATTTCTTGTTAAAAATGCATTTAAATAGGATTTTTAATCTTCATTTGAAGGCTGCCCCGATGGGTGGCCTTTTTTATTTTACACGCGTTCCCCTGATAAAGGTCTGTTCAACCTTGACAGATGGCAGCGCTTGCTCAGCAACAACCATGATATCCTGGTCAAGGATAACAAAATCGGCATCCTTTCCTGCTTCAAGGCTCCCCTTTTCCAGTTCAAGAAAGTCGGCTTTTGCTGCCCATATGGTCATTGAACGCAGCGCCTCCTCACGGGTCAAAGCATTATTCATCTGGAAACCACCTTCCGGAAATCCTTTCAGGTCCTTGCGGGCAACGGAGGCATAAAACGTGTACAACGGCGATATATTCTCGATGGGAAAATCGGTACCGTTTGCAATCCACCCGTTTTGCAAAAGGAGCTCCTTGTAAGCATAGGCACCCCTGATCCTTTCCGGGCCAACCCTGTTTTCTGCCCAATACATATCCGAGGTGGCGTGGGTGGCCTGAATGGACGGGATTACAGCATAATCGCCGAAAAGAGCAAAATCACCGGGATCAACAACCTGTGCATGTTCAATCCTCCATCGCAAATCATTCTTACCTTTCAGGTACTGCCTGTAAATATTCAAAATCAAGCTATTGGCTGAATCGCCGATACAATGGGTATTTACCTGGTATCCGTGATCGAAAGCAAGGCGGCACAACGCGTGGATTGAATCGGGCGATGTTACGATGATACCTGAAACAGCCTTATCGTCAGAATAGGGTTGTTTTAACCTTGCTGTCCTGCTGCCCAGGCTACCATCGGCATAAATCTTCAACGACCTGATTACCAGCTTATCGGTTTTGAACGGACCATTTTTGACAAATGCCTTGATATTATCATCCGTTGGACTTAACATACCGTAAACATGCATGCTGATCCTGCCGGATTTCTGCAATGAATCCAACGCAAGAACCTGCTCATATTCCAGTCCGGCATCACTTACAGTGGTCAGTCCAACTGAAAAACATCGCTCCTGCGCTCGCTCAAGCAGCGCCGCATAGGCTTCGCCCCGGGGTTGAGGCACTGCCCCCCTGATCATGTCGGCTGCCATCTCACTTAATATCCCGGTCAGTTTTCCATTTTTCATTTCAACCTGGCCATCACTGAACTGATGGCTGATTCCAATACCAGCCCTTTTCAGCGCCTCATTATTGGCCAGCGCTACATGCCCGTCGATTCGGATAAGCATCACAGGATTATCCGGGAATAATTCATTCAATTTGCCGTTATCCGGAAAGGTTTTATTTTCCCACAGGTTCTGATCCCAGCCCCTGCCCACGATCCAGTCGCCCCGGCTATGAACCGCACCCTTCTTTACCCGGGACAAAACCGTCTCAAAGGAGGTTGAACCGGTAAGATCGATATACTGCAATCCCAATGCATAACCAATGAAGTGACAATGACTGTCGATAAAACCCGGGAAAACTGATTTGCCCTTCAAATCAACCACTTTATCTGACCGGTAATCCTCGTCGATCAAAACGGTACTTCCCACCGCCAAAATTTTGCCATCAACAATGGCCAAGGCTTCTACCCTCGAATTAAGGGAATCGACAGTATAAATCACTCCATTCTTGACAATTAGATCAACTTTCTGCTTCATTGGTCCGCAAGAATTAAAAAAACAAACAGATAAAATAGAAAAAACAAGAAATTTATATGACATTTTAAGATGTTGGTTTAATGATGGTTCGTCAAAATTAGAAACTATTTTTCATTCGACTTGACTTTTATTAAAATGATTTATTATTTTTGTATCATTCTAAACATAATATATTCATGAAATATAAATCTATCAATCCTAGATTTATTGTTATTTTCTCAGTTATTCTTGTTGCAGCCTTCTTAAGGCTGCTGCCGCATTGGCCGAACTTTACGCCGATTGCAGCCATGGCCCTTTTTGCTGGTACCTATTTCGACAGAAAGTATTTTGCTTTCGCCATTCCGATCGCCGCGATGTTCATAAGCGATCTCGTTATAGGTCTGCACGCCAATATGCCTGCAGTCTATTTTAGTTTTGCCATCACGGTTCTGATTGGTATGGCGATCCGTAATAAGGTAAATGTGGGATCCGTTGTGCTGGCATCTTTTTCATCATCGGTTATCTTTTTCCTGATAACCAATTTCGCATCCTGGGTTGCCAGCCCATTTTATCCACAAACCGCTGCGGGTCTGATGCAATGTTATGCTGCCGGCCTGATCTTTTTTCAGGACACCACCTATGGACTTTCATTCTTCATGAATGATCTCCTCGGAACCACTTTCTTCAGTGCGGTATTTTACGGAGCCTTCTTTCTTGTTCAGATGAGGTTTCCGGTTCTGGATAAATCCAGATTCTAAACAAAAAACTCGACATTCCTTTAAAGGAAAGGAATTGAGTTCTGAGAAACAATAAAAATTCGGTGCGTCATTGAAAATTATTTCGATGGCGCTTCGTTTTATCTGTATCTTCCATTAATGAATAGGGTTCCTTGGAAATTCCTGATATTGGAAATCAGGTACTTAAATTAAAGATGACTGATATCATTCGCCTCTTACCGGACTCAGTTGCCAATCAAATCGCTGCAGGGGAAGTTGTTCAGCGGCCAGCATCTGCCGTAAAGGAATTACTCGAAAACACCATTGATGCCGGTTCCACGGATATAAAATTGTTTATCAGGGAATCCGGAAAAGCGCTGATCCAGGTGACGGATAATGGTTGTGGCATGTCTGAAAGAGATGCCCGCATGTGCTTTGAACGTCACGCAACATCCAAAATTGAAAAGGCCGATGATCTCCTGTCGATCAGAACACTTGGATTTCGCGGGGAGGCGCTCGCATCCATCGCCTCCATTGCCCAGGTGGAGCTTAAAACAAAACGTCACGAAGATGAAATCGGCACGTGCATACAGGTTGAAGGAACTGAATTTAAAGGCCAGCACCCCGTAAGTTGCCCGAATGGTACATCCGTGAGCGTGAAAAACCTGTTTTTTAATGTTCCTGCACGACGGAATTTTTTAAAGTCAAACACCCTTGAACTAAAATATATCATCGAGGAGTTTTTTCGTGTTACACTGGTGAATCCCGATCTCGCCTTCACCTTTTATAACCAGGATAAACTGTTATTCCAACTCCCGCCCGGCAACCTCCGGCAGCGGATCATCAATTTATATGGGTCGTCCTACGGTCAGCGCCTGATCCCTGTTGAACAGGAAACAGCGTTGGTCAATATTTCAGGTTTCATAGGCAAACCGGAATTTGCCAAAAAAACCAGGGGTGAACAATACTTCTTCACCAATGGCCGGTATATGAGAAGTCCATACCTGCACCACGCCGTCGAAAATGCTTTTAAGGAGCTGATTCCAGACGATTCCGTCCCCTCCTACTTCATCTATATGGAGGTTGATCCCCAAACCATCGACGTCAATATTCATCCGACAAAAACAGAGATTAACTTCCAGGATATAAAGAGCATTTATGCAATCCTGCATGCTGCAGTAAAACAATCGATTGGCAAATTCAATATTTCACCTACCTTGGATTTTGAGACGGAACAAAGCATGAACATCCCCGTTTTTCCTGCGAACAAACCTGTCATTCAACCCGAAATTACCGTAAATCCGCATTACAACCCTTTTGAAAAACGAACGGAACCCCAAACCAGGTTTAATTTACAACCAAGACAAATACCATCCATTCAGGGTTGGCAGGATTTATACACAACGGCACCATCTCCTACAGAAAAAATTGATTTTCAGAATGCCCCGCCCTTGCCAATGATCGTTTCACACGATCAACTGAGCGAAGACATATTTTCGGAGAAAAAAAAGAGTTTCCAGGTTAAGAATTCAATTATCGTTACGCATACCATTACCGGGATCATCATCATTGACCAGCAATATGCTCACGAACGGATACTCTATGAGCGAATACTTAATATGGATCCGCCGGAAAGTAAAAATGGCCAGCAACAGCTAATCCCGCAAACTATCACGCTGAACCCCGGTAATACCCAGTTTTTCCTGGAATGGAAGGACTATTTTACTGAGCTGGGATTTGAGATCAATGATTTCGGAAAAGGCACCTTCGTGATTCAGGCAATACCGGTAAACCTCGATGCGGCAAATATTGGTGCTTTCATCGAATCTGTCCTTGAATCCCTGAAAACACCCGGCAGGGAAAGTAAATTAAGCCAAGGTCAGGTTTTGGCAAAAACCCTTGCCAGGAAACTTGCGGTAAAGCGTGGCAAACGACTTCACCAGGAAGAAATTGACGCCATGATCGAAAACCTTTTCGCCTGCAACGTTCCTGAACTTTCACCGGATGGAAAGCCAACTATGGTAATTATCTCCTATGATGACCTTGACAGAAAATTTAAAATTTAAAGACCATAACCAAATATGTCTCAACAATATAGCCCGGCGGGTTTCAGCCTTTTGCCTCCAGTCGTAAAAAATCTGCTGATTATCAATGGATTGTTCTTTCTTGCAACTGTTTCGCTAAACTCTGCATACGGGATTGAACTCGACAATATTCTTGGACTGCATTATTTTCAGTCTGATCTGTTCAACCCCTACCAGTTTGTGACTTACATGTTCATTCACGCAAATTTCTCGCACATCCTGTTTAACATGTTTGCCCTTTGGATGTTCGGTTATCTGCTTGAAAACGTATGGGGGTCAAAACGCTTCCTGACCTATTATATGATCACCGGGATTGGCGCGGCAATGGTGCAGACATTCGTTAACTGGATTGATATTTCATCGATCCAATCGGCCGCACAAGCCTATGCCTCGAACCCATCACTGGATAGTTTTGTGGCATTTGTTCGTCAGAACTACCCCAGGCATTATGAGGCGGAAGGCACAATTCGCACATTTATCAACGAATGGTCTGTGGTCAGGACCAGTCCGGCTTATATTCCCCAGTCACTCGAATATATCAGCCAGTTGATGAAATTGCAAATGGATATCCCTACAGTGGGAGCCTCGGGAGCAGTTTACGGTATCCTCCTTGCCTTTGGGATGATGTTTCCGAACATGCTGGTGTATATCTATTTTCTCTTTCCGATCAAAGCCAAATGGATCGTGATCCTTTATGGGGCAATCGAACTATTTTCAGGCATTTCAAATAACCCCAGTGATAATGTTGCCCATTTCGCCCATCTTGGAGGGATGATCTTTGGATTCTTTTTAATAATCTACTGGAAGAAAAAGACCGGCCATTTTACATTATGAGAAACTACACATATCACCAGCCATCAAATCCGCTTGACGAAATCAAGCGTTTCTTCAGCAAGGGATCAAGTTTATCCATCCTGATTATAATCAATGTCGCGATCTGGATTGTGATTCAGGCAGCAAAAGTTATTTTATTCATCTACAACAATCCTGACGGGAATGCAGCAAGCACATTGGTGATGCATTTACTGGCCATTCCCGCATCTGTTCCTGTCCTCATTGAACGCCCCTGGACACTGATCACCTACATGTTTCTGCATATCGATATCTGGCATCTGTTGTTCAATATGATATGGCTCTATTGGTTCGGAAGGATTTTTCTCGAATTCCTATCGTCACGTCAATTGGTTTTCGTTTACCTTTTAGGTGGGTTTTCAGGTGCCCTGGTTTACGTGGTCGCGTTCAATGTATTTCCTGTTTTTATTGAAATCGTTCCTGTTTCTTTTGCCCTGGGAGCATCCGCCTCCGTAATGGCTATTGTGACCGCAATCTCCTTTTACGTTCCGAATTATACGATCCAGCTTTTTCTGTTTGGCAGAATAAGAATCCTTTACCTGGCCATTGCACTTTTTGTCTTCGATTTCTTCATGATCCCCTCGGGAAATGCGGGTGGACACCTGGCACACATTGGAGGCGCGCTTTTCGGAATTATTTTCAGCCAGGTGTACCGCATAACAAATAAACAGGGAAATACGAGTTATTATAATACATTTTTCAGTAATTTAAAAGACCGGTTCCAATGGAAGCAAAAAGCATATCAACCGCAGCAGGATTACACGAGGCCGGTATCTGACGAAGAGTATAACAGGAAGAAACGGGAAAACCAGCAGAGAATAGATGAAATCCTGGAAAAAATTTCAAAAGGAGGCTACGATTCCCTGACCCGGGAAGAGAAGGAATTTTTGTTTAAGACATCGAGTAAACGCTGATCAAATATGGGCATTCAATGAAAATGAACCGATCATTTTTCTTGAAGTTTCTAGTGTTTATTAATTCACTGGCAGTGATCGGACTGCTTGCATCCTATGCTGCGGGTTTTTTTAGCCCGGAACAAGCCTGGATCCTCGCATTTTTCGGACTGGCCTACCCGGTTCTTCTCATTATCAATTTGCTGTTTGTCTTCCTGTGGCTTTTTCTTTGGAAAAGGTATATCTTCATTTCGCTGATAACCATTTTGGTGGGATGGGGCAGCTTGCGTACTGTCTTTCCGCTGCATCTTTTTCGTCAGGAGCTGCCGCAAGGAGAACCCATAAAAGTAATCAGTTTCAATGTACATCATTTTTATGGAAATCAACAAACCGAGAGTATCCCTGAAAACCGGAGTAAAATTGCCAATTTTCTTATCGGGCAGCAAAACGACATTGTTTGCATCCAGGAATTTTTTGCCATCGGGGAGGATTTTTCCAAAACCCTCGAAAAATTTGCAAAGTCAATCCAGATGGAATACAACGCTTCAAAGAATTATAAGGCTTTCTTTAATAAACAGAAAATCGTTGCCATTGCCACCTTTTCACGCTATCCCATTGCACGCACTGGTCATTTCACCATGCCTGACGGCCTGCTCTACGCCATATATTCCGATATCGTGATTAACATGGATACCATCAGAATTTATAATCTGCACCTCGAGTCGATCCGGTTTGGCAATGATGATTATTCATTCTATTCACAACTTACTGATCCTGATAAAGATGCAACACCCATTAAGGAGGGCTCAAAACGCATGATATGGAAAATGCGCAAGGCATTCATGCTGCGATCGAAGCAGGTTCACCAACTTGCCCGTCACGTTAAAGCCAGTCCATATCCGGTGATCCTTGCCGGCGATTTCAATGACACGCCATCATCATACACCTACCATCAGTTAACAACAGATTTATCTGACGCTTATAAGGAGGCAGGCGAAAAATTCATGGAGGGAACCTATTCAGGAAAGCTTCCCTCCTTCAGGATTGATTATATCCTGCACTCAAAAGAATTCCACACATTGAGCTATAAAAAGTTTGATGTAGATTTATCCGATCATTTCCCGATCGCCGCAACAATGGTCTTTAACCACTAAAACTAATCTTTTGGAATTCAAGCTCACTTCCGAATTTATTCCCACCGGAGACCAGCCGGAAGCCATAAAGCAGCTCGTTGAAGGGATTCAGCGCGGCGATCCGTCACAGGTGCTGAATGGTGTTACCGGATCGGGTAAAACATTTACCATCGCCAATGTGATCCAGCAGGTCCAAAAACCCACCCTTGTTTTTAGTCATAACAAAACCCTGGCGGCCCAGTTGTATGGAGAATTCAAACAGTTCTTTCCGGATAACGCCGTGGAGTTCTTTGTTTCATATTATGACTATTACCAGCCCGAAGCATTTATCCCTGTAACCAATACCTACATTGAGAAAGATCTGTCAATCAATGAAGAGATCGAGAAACTGCGGCTGAGCGCCTCATCTGCCCTGCTCTCAGGCAGACGTGATATCATCGTGGTCTCGTCCGTTTCCTGCATTTATGGAATAGGTAATCCGGATGATTTCAACCAAAATGTTATCCGGATGAACATTGGTGACCAGATTGGCCGTAAAAAACTGCTGCAATCTCTTGTAAACAGTCTCTATTCAAGGACTGAAGGTGATTTTACCCGGGGACGGTTCAGGGTAAAAGGAGATTCGGTCGACATATTTCCTGCCTATCTCGACATTGCTTACCGGGTGATCTTTTTTGGAAACGAGGTGGAAACAATGGAGTCATTCGATCCGGTGACCGGGCGAAAAATTGATGCCATGGAAATGATGATCCTTTACCCGGCCAATATCTTCGTCACCTCCCAGGATAAAATGCGTGAAGCGCTGGTCGAGATACAGGACGACCTGATCAGGCAGTGTGCCTTTTTCAGGGAAAACGGGAAGGAACTCGAAGCAAAACGACTGGAAGACCGCGTAAGTTACGACATTGAGATGATGCGTGAACTGGGTTATTGCTCCGGCATCGAAAACTACTCACGCTATTTTGACGGCAGGGTGGCAGGATCGCGGCCATTTTGTCTGCTTGACTTCTTTCCCGATGATTTCCTGATGGTAATTGACGAAAGTCATGTAACCATTCCCCAGATACGGGCCATGTATGGGGGTGACCGCTCCCGGAAACAAACTTTGGTTGAATATGGATTCAGGCTTCCATCGGCCATGGACAACAGACCACTGAAGTTTGAGGAATTTGAAACAATGGTGAACCAAACCATCTATGTAAGTGCCACCCCGGCCGATTTTGAATTGCAGCAGTGTGAGGGGGTCATGGTGGAACAAGTGATCAGACCGACGGGGTTACTGGATCCTTTCGTTGAAATCAGGCCAAGTCTTAGGCAGATTGATGATCTGATGGAGGAAATAGATCAGCGAAAGCAGAAAAATGAACGCACCCTTGTCACCACCTTAACAAAACGGATGGCAGAGGAACTGACAAATTATTTTACCAGGGTGGGCATCCGTTGCCGCTATATCCATGCTGATGTTGATACCCTTGAACGGGTGGAAATTCTAAGGGATTTACGCCTCGGAACCTTTGATGTCCTGGTTGGCGTCAACCTGCTCCGCGAAGGACTTGACTTGCCGGAGGTATCCCTGGTAGCTATTCTGGATGCTGACAAGGAGGGATTTTTACGGTCGGAACGTTCCCTCACGCAAACGGCAGGACGTGCAGCGCGTAATATCAACAGCAGGGTGATCATGTATGCCGACAAACTCACCGAGTCAATGAAACGGATGATGAATGAAACCAACCGGCGGAGAGAAAAACAGATCAGGTACAACACGGTAAATAACATTACCCCAACCCAGATTGTAAAGAGCACCCATGAAATAATGGGACAAACTGCGGTTGCAAATGGAAAATCTCACACCCCGGCAGCCTACATCGAAAAAGACTATGCAGATATTGCAGCCGATCCATTAATTCAGTACCTTTCGAAGGAAAAACTGCAGAAGATGGTTAGTAAAAACCGCAAGTCAATGGAAGATGCTGTTAAAAGCCTTGATTTTCTAGAGGCAGCGAGGCTGCGCGATGAATTGAAAATTCTTACCGAAAAGCTTGAACACCTGACGACATAGCCATACAAACCGCCGCATAGTCGTAGATAACTTTTTTTTATTGTTAATATCTATTTTCTGGGTTTCGTACATATTTGAATATATTTGCTTACCAAAATAAGATTCATGAAGAAAAAGATACTCGCCATTGATGATGAAAAGAGTATCCGGTTTATCATCGAAAACACATTTAACAAGGATTTCGAAGTTACTTCGATCGGTAATGGCATGGATGCCCTTTTCTATTTGCAGACAGGGAATCTGCCCGATGTGATCATTTGTGATGTCGAAATGCCGGTTTTAAATGGGTTTGAATTTATCAGGCGAATAAGGGAAAGCGGCTTCTTTGATGAAATTCCGCTGATCATGCTTTCAGGTAAAGAAGAAAGCGCCGATAAGATCAAGTGTTTTGAAATGGGCGCGGATGATTATGTTCTGAAGCCGTTTAACCCCAAAGAACTCATTGCAAGAATCAAACGGCGTTTAGAATTTAAGGAATTGTATTCTCAAAGAAGAGGGAATTAGTTTTTATGGATGAAATTGCTGTCACACCTTTGAATATCCTTTATATCGGGAATGATCAGCAAACCATTGATCTGTTTCAGAAAAGTGGACTGTTCAATGTAACACAACTGCCGAACGGATTGGCAGCGCTGTACTGGCTGACAAATAACCAGTTTAACCTGTTTGACCTGGACCAGGACAGCCGGTTTGACAAGGTTTACCTTGAAAACTATAAGCTTGATGCGATTATCAGCGAATTTATCCTGCCGGGAATTAACGGACTGCTTTTTTACCGGAAACTAAAACTGAATAAAGTGCATCAGAAAACCCCGTTTATCATAATCTCTTTTTTCAGGGATGATGTGATCAAACAGGAGGCTTTCAGCATGGGCATTGATGATTATTACCACAAGGAGTTAAATATCAATAACATACACAGTCGGATTTTATTCCTCAATAAGTTTAAGTCTGAGTATGTTCCGAAACCAATGTCGCTTCAGGATGAAGATATGACGCCGTATAAAACACCGGTTCCCAAGCGTATCTTCGATATTACCTGTGCCATGATCGCTCTGCTGATCCTATCACCAATCATGCTGCTGACCGTCATTGCGATTATGATCGAATCGCGCGGTAAAGTTTACTATATAGCGAAAAGGGTCGGATCAAATTATAAAATATTTGATTTCTATAAATTCAGATCGATGTATCCTGACGCAGACGCCAGGATCAAGGATGTTGCCCACCTCAACCAGTATATCAGCGAATCTGTCGAAGTTGCCTGTGTTGAATGTGCGAAGTTGCCCAATGGTCAAGTTTGTTCGCCGATCGTTTACTACGATGGTGAGGAAATTTGTGAACGTCTTGCAAACAAACGGCGCAGTGCAAAAAAAGCCTTTCTGAAAATCAAGGATGATCCCAGGATCACCAAAGTCGGAAAATTTATCCGCATGACCAGCATCGATGAATTACCACAACTTTTCAACATCATCAAAGGAGATATGTCCATTGTGGGAAACCGTCCGCTGCCACTGAACGAAGCAGAGGCACTAACCAAGAAAAAATGGAGCCGCCGGTTCAGGGCTCCGGCAGGGTTGACGGGGCTGTGGCAGGTAGAAAAAAGGGGTAAAAAAGGAACCATGTCGGAAGAAGAAAGGTTTGCACTGGATAATTATTATGCAGAGCATAACTCTTTCTGGATCGATATAAAATTAATCATCAGAACATTTGCAGTTTTCATTCAAAGAGAAAATGTCTAAGAACACGAAAAAATTTACCAGGTGGATATGAAAACAAAACATGTACTTTTATTTGTTATTTTTCTATTAAGCTTTCCACTGATAATTTTAGGACAGGGAGTATTTCAGGGTGTTACTACCCAGGATTCAACCGCGACATTCAATCCCTTTGTGGATGATATCACCCTGCGTATTCCCCCGCTTGAAGACCTGATCGATTCTGCCATCGTGAACTCCCCACTTTTGCGATCGCAGGATGCAGATATCGCCATCTGGAAATACAAGATCAAAACAGCAAAACGGGACTGGATGCAGAACCTGTATATCGATGGACTACTTCAAAATGATATCTGGGATGCTTTGACGAATAATAAAACAAATTATGGTGATGACAATACCATCCTCTCTTATCAAAATAATAACCGTGCCCTGGCCTCTGTCAGCGTCAGGCTGCCTCTCGATGACCTATGGGACCGCAGGAACAGGATCAAAACCGCAACAAAAGAGGTAGAAAAATCGATGGCCCTCAAGGACAACGAAATCATCGAACTTCGAAAATTAATTATCGTCCAATACAATCAATTAATTGTTAATCAGCGTATTTTAAAAATTGCAAATGAAAATATTTATGCCCAGGCCCTGCAAAAGGAGATGGGAGATAAGGAATTTTTAAATGGACAAATAACCTTGTATGAGTTAGCATATATTAATGAGATGTACCGTAAAGCAGTAACGGACTTTGAAGAATCGCGGTTTAACTTCTACAATGCCTATATGCTCCTACAGGAGTTTGCAGGTATAAAGTTTAACGTAATCAATAAAATAGATTAATGAAAATTATATATTTCATAAAACTTCTTCAAAGGCACATCTTACTATTGATCCTGGTACCATTGATTATTGCCATTGTCGTTTTTCTTCTGACAAGGAAAAGCCAATGGTCATACAGTTCTGAAACTACAATATACACAGGTGTTACTTCCGGTTACTCCGTCCAGCAGCAGGCCACAGTCGACTTCATGGCCACAGCGGCATCATTCGATAATCTTATCAACCTGATTAAATCACGACAAACCCTCGAAGAGGTCTCCGTTAGCTTACTGGCACAACACCTGTTACTGGATCACGCCGATCCACGCTATATTTCGAAAGAAAACTATGATGAACTGCTGGCGAAGGTTCCGGCCGATGTGATCGATATTGTGAAAAAAGCCAAACGCAACGATAAACGCTACTATCGCCCGCCTTCAAAAAAAACCTCCAGCCTTGATTCCTCGCTTTTTGAAGACGATTACCAGGAAGAAACTGCAACCTATACCCCTCCAAGGTCACGCGCGAATTCAAATAAGAAATTTCATGTCGTTAAAAGGGGTGAAACAATGTACTCCATCGCCAAGTCAAATGGTTTGCGGACTGACGAGTTAATGGCCATTAACAATCTCAATGAAAATACCATTTCTGTCGGACAAAAACTGTTTGTTACGAATAATTATGAAAATTTACCCGAGGCCTCTCCCCCTCCCCCCGACGAAGAGGGCTATGATCCTGAACCATCACCGGCAACCTCGTACGGCGATTCTGCCGCCCGGATGTCCGACTATTATATGAGCAGCGATACGCTGATGTCAATTACACGCAGTGTTCAGGATTCTTCAGCGTTTGACCGGATTGTCAGGCGGCTTTTGGCATACGGACATCAAAACAACTACAACTTCATTTACAAACTGTGGAGTTCCCAGGATGACCGCTTCTACAGTATTAAGGTGCTGTCGACCATTGGAATATACCGGATACAAAGTAGCGACCTTGTCAAATTAACCTACACAAACCCCGATCCGGGCATCTGCCAGCATACACTGATTTTCCTGACAAAGGTCTTTATTGCCAATTATAAACTTTTAAAACAGAATCAAACAGACGCGGTTATCCAGTATTTCAAACGGCAGCTCGAAGACGCCGCGCGCAGGTTAAAGAAGGCAGAGAATGACTTGCTGATCTTCAATGAACGGAACAATATCATCAACTACTACGAGCAAACCAAGATCATTGCGATAACCAAAGAAGAACTGGATGTCGCGTTGCAAAACAAACAAATTGCCTTTGCATCATCCGACGCGGCCATTAAGATCATCGAGAAAAAGCTTGAGGCCCATGCCAAACTCTCCCTGAACACCAGCGCCATCCTCAGACTGAGGAATGAACTATCGGAGACGACCATGCAAATTGCCAATATCGAGATCGATCTTGGCAACGACTCCGCCACGATTCAGCAACTTGCCGGATTGAAAAACAGGGTTGAAAATATCAAACAGGCGATTAAAAACAATATCGATCGTTTATATCTGGTGGTCAACAGCGTTGAAGGGTTACCTACGAAAGAATTGCTTGATGCCTGGCTCAAAAATGTGATCGCCTACGAAGAAAGTAAAGCCGCCTTCAGAGTACTGGCAGAGCGAAAAAAATACTTCCAGCATGTTTATGAAGTATTTGCTCCTCTAGGAGCGGAAATGAAGCGAATTGAGCGATTGATCGCCGTAACAGAAAGTGAGTTTTTGCAACTGCTGCACGATTTGAACCTTGCCAAACTGCGACAACAGGATGATGAATTGAGAACAAATATCAAGGTCGTTGATCCACCCTATTATCCTTTGAATCCAATCCGTTCTAAAGCCTTGCTGCTGGTACTTTTAGCTGCCATAGTCGGGTTCGTCTTTGTGGTCGCTATCCTACTGGCCATGGAATTGTTTGATACAACCATCAAAACGCCCGAAAGAGCAGAACGGTTTATCAAGCTCAAAGTAGCTGGAGTTTATCCGCAAATTGCCAAACAAATTTACACGGTCGACATTGGCTTTATTATTCCGCGGCTCGTTGAAATCCTGGCTCAGAACATCAAGCTGGCGCTCGTCAGGGCAAATTTGAGTCAAAATAAAAAACCTGTGATGATCCTGCTCTTCAGCACGCGGGATGCCGAAGGAAAGACCACCATCGGCCGCGAAATAACGCGGAAACTGAAGTCATTTGGTGAAAACGCTCTCTTTCTGAATTATGTCAAAGATATAGGTGGAGGCTCCTCCTATATGACCGGAGGTGAACTGATCCCCCCAACTGAAGATGAGATACAATATACCATCAAAGAGAATTTCTTTGAAACCGTTGATATGTTACCGTTGATGGTTGGGTATGAACACATTGATCTGGAGAGTTATGACTATATCTTTGTGGAAATTCCTTCGTTGATAAACAACCCATACCCCCTTGAATTTATAAGGCAATTTGATTTCTCATTGTTGGTTACAAGGGCAAACCGTTCATGGACCACTGCTGACAATACAGCATTGAATGCATTTATTCCGCTATTCAAGCAGAATACCCAAATTGTTCTCAACGGGGTCGAGTTGCTATACCTGGATGCTATCTTTGGAGAACTACCCCGTCCTAGGTCAAAATTCAGAAGAACAATGAAACAGATTTTGACTTTCCGGTTTCACGAAAAGAATAACATCTAGGTTGAAAAAGACACTTTTAAAATTAGTCAATGATCAAAACTTTCTCTCTTTAGCGGGCAATTTCACCACCGCGGTCATGGGCCTTTTGTCCTTCATGATCCTCATGCGGATGCTCTCCATCCCTGATTTCGGCAAATGGGTATTGTTTACTGCTCCTGCCTCTCTGATCGATATGATGCGGTTTGGACTGTCAAAAGAGGCCCTGGTACGCTATCTGTCATCACCTACTGAAACCGACCGGAAATACTATCTTGGCTCAAGCTGGGCCATCGGTTTGTTGATCATAATCCCGATCGCAGCCATTCTTTGGAGCCTCACTTTCATCATTCCGGAAGCGCTGAACAAGAGTGGCTATGATGTATTCTGCTATTGGTACCCTGTGCTCGCATTGATCAATCTGCCCTGGAACTATGCATGGACGATCTTCCAGGCAGAATTGGATTTTAAGAAGATATTCTGGATACGTTTTTTTAACCTCTGTTCTTTCCTGGTTATCCTTTTCATCGCCTATTTCCTCATTAAGATCGATATTACCGTTGTCGTTCTCATTTACCTGCTCACAAACCTGGCAACATCACTGTTCTGCCTGGGAAAGAAATGGACTGGACTTGAATTTTTCAGGTATACATCCCTGGAAAAAATGAAGGAGGTTCTAAAATATGGCCAATTTTCAATGGGCACTAAATTAGGCAGCAGCCTGCTTAAAGGTGCCGATAGCTTCATCATCTCATTTAGCGCCTTTCTTGGCCCGGTTGGCGTTGCACTCTATGCAATTCCTTTAAAATATATTGAATTAATAGAAATTCCCCTGATCAGTTTTGCAACAACTGCCTTCCCGAAATTGTCAAAAGCAAGCCTGGATAATGATCTGAACCGGTTTCGTGAAATTTTTTATGCATATACCGGAATTGTAGCTTTCCTGTTTATTGGTATTGCAATAGTCAGCCTATTCTTTAATAAGCTGTTCATCATTATTTTAGGAGGCTCCCAATACATGTCGTCACTTACGGAAATCTCTTATATCATGCTTGTTTTCATTTTATATTGCACCATGTTGCCCCTGGATCGCTTCACTGGCGTAGCATTGGACAGCCTGAACAAGCCAAAACGAAATTTTCAAAAGGTTATGTATATGACAGCCGCCAATATAGTGGGTGACCTTATCGCTGTGTTCGGTTTGCATTACTTCTTTCCTGATTGGCAAGTAACTACCCTGCTCTTTTTTGTTGCGCTGTCGACAATTGTTTTCTCGCTTTTAGGACTCTTTATCGGCTACAGGTTCCTGAAGCAGGAAATTGACATCTCCTTTTGGGAAATATTCAGAAAAGGGTACTATTTTTACAGAGAAAATACCATCCGGATTCTGAATAAAATATCGAAATAAATCGTTGCAAAAGACAAATTCAGATGATTGAAAAATTGATTACTTTTCATCGCTATTTACTTGATTATCTGAAACATGGTGAATATTTATTTTTTTTCACCTCCATTAAATATATTCTTTTAAAAAGAACAACCGGAAAAAACAGGTTATATAAAAGCAGTGTCGGTTTATTTTATTCACGCAAAGGGACCCTTGATTTTCAGTTTGCCAACTACGCATATGAATGGAATGTCAAGCAATTCTTTTTCAAACACTTCAAGGATTATAATGTTTTTCTCGATATCGGGGCTAACATCGGAACATACAGTATCCTCATGGCAAAATCGGGATTAAAATGCCACGCCTTTGAACCGGCCAGAGAAAATTTCGCCGCATTTCAAATCAACATCCTTCTAAATGACCTCAATGAAAAAATCACTCCCTATAATTTTGGCCTGGGATCAAAGGACTGTGACGAGGATTTCATTTTTGAAACCATCAATACCGGAGCCTCGCATTTAATGAGTTCTGCACATTATGATACAAATATCGTTGGTCCCAAGATCAGGGAAAAAGTACATATTAAAACATTGGATTCAATTGTTGATCAACTAAACCTGAGCAAAACAGACCGGATCATAGTGAAAATTGATACTGAAGGGATGGAGCCAGAGGTCCTCACAGGAGCGAAAAATTTCATCAGCAGCTTTCCAAACCTATTGTTTATCATCGAATGGAAGCTCACCGGTATGGATGAGATAAAAAGTTATTTTAATAACAGCAAGGAATTTGAATTTCTATTCGTTGACAACATGAATGTGGCTGTAAGAAAAATCAGTGCAGGTCAGTAAATATTTTTGTAATTTTAACTGTGCATCAGGATAATCCATTTCTCTCTAAGACAGGGTCCGACCGCCTCAAAGATCCGTTCCTGATCGGAACTATGCTCATTATGGCTGTTGGCTTAGGATATGTTATTGCCAAAGGTGGATTGACGGTAGCCTCTGCATTGATGGTGTTGCCGTTTCTAGTTTATGCCCTGAACCGGCTGATTGCAAAGCCTGAAATTGGTCTCACATTTGCCTTCATCATAAATTTTATCCTCCTGGGTCTTACGCGGTATGTTCCGGTCAAGTTGGGATATGTCATGGATATCACCCTGGTCGTGATTTACGTGGCTATTTTTTTTCACTATTTCGATAAAAAATGGCCTGTTAATTCTTTAAAACCTGATCTTATCATTCTCGCAGCCATATGGTTTATTTACGTATGCCTGGAGTTCTTCAATCCAGAAGCGATCAGCAAGGCAGCATGGTTTGCGGCATTTCGTGGGATCGGGCTGTACATGCTGCTTGTCATTCCACTCACTTTTATGCTGTATAACTCTCCTCGACATCTCGACAAGTTCCTGCTGATCTGGGGGGTATTCTCCATTCTTGCCTCTGTTAAAGCCTGGATGCAGCTGAATTTAGGGCCCGACCGATGGGAGCAGCAATGGCTGGATCAGGGAGGAGCCGTTACACACATCCTGCTTGGTAACCTCCGGGCCTTCTCCTTTTATACCGATGCCGGCCAGTTTGGAGCAGCACAGGCCCATATCGGTTTGATCGCATCCATTCTGATGCTGAATCAAAAAACACTCAAAAGAAGAATTTTCTGGATCGTTGTGATGATTGCCGGATATTACGGGATGTCCAGTTCAGGTACCCGAGGCGCTATTTTTGTTCCACTTGCCGGGTTAGGACTTTATATGATCTTACGAAAGAATTTCAGGGTTATTATTGTTGGCGGTATCATGCTCACATTGGTATATTCTTTCTTCCGGTTCACCTATATTGGAAATTCCAATTACCAGATATATCGGATGCGAACGGCCTTCGTCCCTGAAGAAGATGCCTCATATATGGTCCGGATAGCCAATCAACGACTTTATCAGGCATACCTGAAAACAAGACCGTTCGGGGGAGGGATCGGTCATGCCGGGAACAGGGCGCTGCAATACACCCCCGACGCCGTGCTGGCCAACATTGCCACCGACAGTTGGTTTGTGCTCATTTGGGCTGAAACCGGGGTTGTAGGATTGTATTTACACCTGTTCATCCTTGGATTTATCATCGGCAAGGGAACATTCATATGCATGTTTCAGATCAGGGACCCGGATTTGTTCGTCAAAACAGGGGCACTTATGGCCGGAATATTCGGTATTGTCCTTGCAAGTTATGGTAATGCTATATTAGGACAGTTCCCAACCGGTATTATGATATATGCCAGTATGGCATATGTATTTATGGGACCGGATCTCGACAGGCAAATTGCAGAAGATCCCGAAAAATATAAATCCCAGTTAACAGTATAAAATATAAGAGCGATGGAAGGTGTTGTTGTGCATATGGTCATTGGTTTTGCCCTGTTCATTCCACTTGGATTCATTACGGCAATGTATCAGTACCGCAAAGCGGCCGAAAGAGAAAAAGAGCTGGAGCATCGCAAACAGATGATGGAAGATGAATTTTAAAACAGGATAGCTTCCGAATATTTAACCAGGCAAAATATCAAACTTTATGAGTGAAAAATCCAATTTCGTTTTTCCCCTGGTTTCAATTATTACGGTCAATTATAATCAACCCGAAGTGACTTGCGAACTGCTTGAATCACTGACCCATATCACCTATCCTGCTGTCGAGATCATTGTTGTTGACAACGCGTCACCTACAAAGGACCCTGATGTGATCATTGAAAAATATCCATACATCACCCTTATTAAAAGTGATCAAAACCTTGGATTTGCCGGGGGAAACAACTTGGGAATACGCTTAGCCAAAGGTAAACATATATTGCTGATCAACAATGATACAGAGGTTGAACCTGGATTTCTCGAACCACTCATAACGAAGCTGGAGGATTACCCAGAAATCGGAGTAGTGAGCCCAAAGATCAGGTATTTTTTTCATCCTGACACAATACAGTATGCCGGGTTCACCCCCATTAATCCAATTACAATCCGCAACAGTGGTATTGGGTTCAATGAAACCGACCGGGGACAATACGATACGGATGCACAAACAAATTATGCCTTTGGTGCAGCCATGGTCATTCCCATGAAGGTGATGCAGGAGGTCGGATTGATGGCTGATATTTTTTTCCTGTACTATGAAGAGATGGATTGGATGCAACGTATCAAAGATGCAGGTTATAAAATCTATTACGTTCACAATTCGCTGGTATACCACAAAGATTCCATCACCACAGGGACCATGAGTCCGCTTAAAATTTTTTATCTCAACAGGAACAGGTTGCTCTATATGCGGCGCAATGTTCACGGATGGAAGGCATTCCTTTCGGTGCTGTATCAGTTGATCATTGCCATTCCTAAAAACCTCGCGGTTTTTCTACTGAAAAGACAATTCAAACTATTTTCAGCCTATGCCAGGGCCATGACCTGGCAACTGCAGAATTTATTCAATCCCGAATTGCATCAAAGTCCAAGGATCTAATGAACTATAAAACGAACTGAACCAGCGCCGATGACTCGAAAAAATTACCCGCTTGTATCAATCGTTTCAGTTAATTATAATGGATCAGAGGATACATGCGAATTCATTGAATCATTGACTAAAATCAGCTATCCGAACATAGAGATCATTATCATCGATAATGCCTCTCCTGCCGACAATCCAAAGATCATCAAACAGCGATTCCCGAATGTGATCCTTTATGAAAGCATCATCAATTATGGTTTTGCCGGCGGAAATAATCAGGGCATCATGCGTGCGCGCGGAGAATATGTACTCCTTCTGAACAATGACACCATCGTTGATAAAGGATTCCTTGAACCCCTGGTTGATAAACTTGAATCCGATTCCCGTATTGGGGCTGTAAGTTCGAAGCTCCGTTATTACTATGACCGGAATATCATTCAGTTTGCAGGGTATACCCCCCTGAACCACAAGACCATGCGAAATTTTTCTATCGGTCACAGGGAGAAAGACCGGGGCCAGTATGACCACGACTATGAAACTCCCTATGCACACGGGGCAGCCATGATGGTTCCCATGCGGGTAATTAAGGAGATCGGACTGATGTCATATATATTTTTCCTTTATTACGAGGAGGCTGACTGGAGCTACCGGATCAGACGGGCCGGATATAAAATCTTTTATGTCCATAATTCGCTGGTGTATCATAAAGAATCCATCTCCGTGGGGAAGTTAAGCACCTTAAAGATCTATTACCTCAATCGTAACCGGATTGTTTTCATGCGGCGTAATGTTTTCGGGAGCGATTTCGTGATCGGGCTGCTTTATCAACTGACAGTTGCAATTCCACGAAATGCGCTCACTTTTCTTGTAAAGGGCAAAATATCATTATTTTATGCCTATTTAAGGGCCATTGGCTGGCACCTGAAAAGATCGCTCAGTTCCGAAATTCATGACAATCCCTATTTATAAATTCAGATATTGTATTCGGTTTGATTTATATTTAACTTTGCTTCAAAGGCTTTACCTATTATTTCGAAAAAATTAACTTATGGCAAAGGACTACCTCTATTATTCATTCCTGGCAATAGAAGCCATCATATTTATCTATTTTTCTGTTGCCGCTATCTATTTTTCAATATACTCGGTTTCCGGATTGTTTAAATATCGGTTAAAACCGAAGAAAGACGATATCCAGAGAATGTTTGCGGTGCTGATTCCCGGATACAAGGAAGATGCAGTAATCATTGATGTTGCAAGGCAGGCATTGAACCAGGACTATCCTGCCGGTAAATTTGAAGTTGTCATCATTGCCGATTCCTTTCAGCAAACTACCCTCGACGAACTGCGCAAATTACCCATCCGGGTTGTGGAGGTTGCATTTGAAAAAAGTTCCAAGTCACGTGCATTGAATAAAACAATGAGCATATTGCCCGATATTTATGATGCCGTCATCATTCTCGATGCCGATAACATAATGGCCAGGGATTTCATTACAAAAATGAACGCGGCGCTGTCAAGTGGATTCGTTGCGATTCAGGGTCACCGGAAAGCAAAAAACCGGAACACCTCCTTTGCCGTACTTGATTCAGTAAGTGAGGAGATCAATAACCATATTTTCCGTAAAGGACACAGGGTCATCGGATTGTCATCCGCACTGATCGGAAGTGGCATGGCATTCGAATATCGCATGTTCCGTGATTACATGGCGACCATTGATTCCTTCGGAGAAGATAAAGAACTGGAAATTAAACTTTTAAGAGACCGCAGGCGCATTGAATATTGTGAGGATGCTTTTGTTTACGACGAGAAAGTGCAAAAATCACAAGTATTCATGGTTCAGCGAACAAGGTGGCTGGCAAACCAGTTCATCTATGCAAGGGAATATTTTTTCCCAAGTTTAAAGGAACTTTTCATCAATGGGAATATTGATTATTTCGACAAAGTATTTCAGCAGTTGTTACCACCAAGAATCTTTCTCATGGGATTTCTGGTTATCATTTCCTTATTCTCATTATTCCTTAACCCGATACCCATCACTATCGCATGGATTGTGCTCACTATACTTTGCACACTCACCCTGCTCATTTCGATTCCCGGACCCTATTACAACATGGAGACGTTAAAAGCCGTCCTCGTTCTACCCAAAGGGTTTATTTTCATGCTTGGCTCTCTTTTTCGGATCTTCAAAGCCAAACGGAGTTTTGGTCATACAACCCACTCGGTGCAAAAGGATAACACAACCATTGAAACCTAACCGGCCATGGATACTGTTCGACCTATTCTGCATGTCCTCCAAATCATTGTTCTGGTCTATTTTGGCGCCGCCACCCTCTATTTACTGATCTTTGCAATTGCAGGCCTCCTAAGAAAAAAGGATAAAAAATTCCCGGTTAAGCGGCAAAGGCATGTCAGCATCGTCATCCCAGCCTTCATGGAGGATCCGGTCATAATTGAGGTAATAAAATCTGCCCTGAACCAGGAATATCCAACCAATTTATTCAGCGTGATCCTGGTGGCAGATTCATTTAAACGAGAAACACTGGAAAGGGTCAAGCTAATGCCCATCACCGTGGTTGAAGCCGTTTTTGAGTTCAGCACAAAGGCAAAATCGCTTCAGATCGCACTGAACCACCTGCCCGAAAATACGGACCTTGTGCTCGTTCTCGATGCAGACAATATCATGGAGGATCACTTCCTTGATAAAGTCAACATGGCCTGTGAATCTGGCTATGAAGTGATCCAGTGTCACAGGATTGCCAAGAACACAAATACCTCCTTCGCACTCCTCGATGCCATCAGTGAGGAGATAAACAACAATATTTTCAGGGCAGGTCACCGCGCATTCGGAATTTCATCGGCACTGATCGGGTCCGCAATGGTCTTCAGTGCCAGTCATTTCAGGCGTTATATCCCGCAATTAAGCGCCATCGGCGGCTTCGACAAGGAACTGGAACTTTTGATCCTGAGGGAAAAAGTAAAAATAGAATACCTTCAGGATGCCTATGTCCTGGATGAAAAAGTGCAAAATGCTCATGTCTTTTACAAGCAGCGCAAACGGTGGATCTATGCACAATTCTACTTCTTCGGCCGGGATTTCATCGTTTCAATCTGGCACCTGTTCGCCCATCGGAATTTTGACTATTTTGATAAAACACTCCAATTTTCATTGCCTCCCCGCGTTATGCTCCTTGGTATTCTATTGATCCTGAATATTTTAAATTTTTTCATTCCCAATCCGCAATTCCAGCATTACTGGCTCGGTATCCTGATCATGATCCTGACAACGCTCATCATCTCGGTTCCGAAAAGATTCTTTAACATGCAGACTCTGAAAGCACTGATATCACTGCCGAAGGTTTTCTATCTGATGATACTGATCATATTTAAATTAAAGGGAAGTAACAAGGAATTCATTCATACTGAACACAGTTTTACCGAAGAAACTTAAAAATTCGCTTATGAAAATTGGTATAGAAGGTCAGCGGTTATTTCGTAAAAAGAAACATGGAATGGATATGGTTGCCCTGGAACTGATCAGGAACCTGCAGGCCATTGATAAGGAAAATGAATATTTCATATTTGTAAAGGACGATGTGGACCACTGCCTCGAGCAAACATCCAACTTCCATGTCGTCGAGATAGCACCGTCACCCTATCCGGTATGGGAGCAGGTGAACCTGCCTGCAGCAGCCAAAAAGGCAAATTGCGATATCCTGCATTGCACCAGCAACACAGCGCCCGTATTCACCTCCATTCCCCTGATTATCACACTGCACGACATCATCTATATGGAAAGCCTGAGTGTTCTGAAAAAGGGATTCACATCCTATCAGAAGTTCGGAAACATGTACCGCAGATTTGTCGTTCCACAGGTTGTGAAAAAGAGTGCCAGGATTATCACGGTTTCCGAATTTGAGAAAAAAAGGATCGGGGAATTTTTCCATGTCGACGACCATAAGCTCAGGGCAATCTACAACGGGGTAAGCACCCATTTTAAGCCTGTTGAGGACGTGGAATACCTGAACCTCATAAAAACCAGATACAAACTGCCGGATAAGTTCTTCTTCTTTTTCGGAAATACAGATCCCAAAAAAAACACACCCGGCGTGCTTAGAGCGCTTTCTCTTTTTCTTAAATCTTCTGAAGAAAAGATCCCACTCGTCATGCTTGATTTTGACCGGGATGAGCTCGACAAGATCATCAGTGATATTGGCGATCCTACGCTCCATGACTACATCAAATTAACCGGTTATGTGCCAAACATTGAATTACCTGCACTGTATGCACTCAGCACAGTTTTCCTCTATCCTTCACTCCGTGAAAGTTTTGGCATACCGATGCTGGAAGCCATGGCCTGTGGAATCCCTGTGATCACCTCCAACACGAGTTCCATGCCCGAAGTCGGGGGCGACGCAGCATTGTTCATTGATCCGTACAAGCCTGAAGAAATTACCCAGGCAATGAATAAACTGTTAATAGATAAATCGTTACGAGAATCACTCATCCTGAGAGGTTTCGAAAACGCGCGCAAATTCTCATGGCGTGCAATGGCTGAAAACGTGCTCAGCTTATATCAGGAACTTGGACCAAAATAGAAAAACATAAAACGCAACATATGGATATTGTCATCACCGGTTTGCAGGCATTTGACAGTGATATCGGCAGCAATTGCATCAATCTTGCACTCGAATTTGCAAAAACCAACAGGGTATTATATGTAAATTACCCGCTCGACCGGCTCACAGCCTACCGTGAAAGGCACGACCCAAAAATACAGAAGCGGAAGAAAATGCTTAAAGGGGAATTGGAAAACCTGGAAAAGGTGCATGAAAATTTATGGAGTTTTTATCCAAGAACCATGCTCGAATCTATAAGCCAGCTTCCGAATAATACATTGTTCGACCTTTTGAACAAGATCAACAATAAAAGATTTGCCCGGCAGATTTCCTGGGCCATCAATAAACTCGGGTTCAAAGATTTCGTGATCTTCAATGACAGCGACATGTTCAGGAGTTTCTACCTGAAGGAATATCTGAAACCGGTGCAGTACATCTACTATTCACGTGATAACATGATCGCCGTTGACTGGTGGAAAACCCAGGGCATACGGATCGAAGCCGCGCTGATCAGCAAGGCTGATGTCGCTGTGGCAAACTCCGTTTACCTTGCCAAATATCTCAAAAAATTCAATCCCCACTCCTTCTATGTTGGCCAGGGATGCGATGTAAGTGCATTTGACATGAAGCTGATAAAATCGGTACCGGAAGATATCCAAAAGATAAAAAAGCCGATCATAGGATATATCGGGGCTCTTTTTACACTCCGTCTGGATATTGGAATTATTACCCATCTTGCCAGGCAGCGTCCCGACTGGTCGATTGTACTGGTTGGACCTGAAGATGAGGGATTTAAAACCAGTGAGCTTCATCGTTTGGATAATGTCCATTTCCTTGGAAGTAAAAAACCGGATGAGTTACCCCTGTATTTATCCACCTTCGATGTGGCCATCAATCCACAGATCCTCAATGAGGTGACTATCGGAAATTATCCCCGGAAAATAGATGAATACCTTTCCATGGGCAAGCCTGTAGTTGCAACCCGGACAGAGGCCATGCAGGTGTTTGAGGACTTCACCTACCTTGCAGAGTCAAAGGAGGAATACCTGTTAATGGTTGACCGTGCAATAAAGGAAAATACACCTGAACTGGCGAAGGCACGCGAAGAATTTGCGCGAAGTCACACCTGGGAAGCCAATGCCAATGAAATTTACAAGGCGATGGAATTGGTTAAGTCCAAAAATGCGCCCTCCGCAATTTCTCATGATGGATCTTTGATTTCAAGGCTTAAGGCAAACCCAAAGATGAAGAAGTTCCTGCTCTGGCTGCTGATCCCAGCTAATCAGGCCAGGCCCAGACTGTGGGTCAAGCTGTTTGTCAACCCTCTCAAGCATAAAAAGGGAAAACGGTCAACAATCCGCAGCAGGACCAGGATGGATGTATTTCCTTTCAATGATTTCAGGCTCGGGAATGATTCAACAATCGAGGACTTTTCAACCATAAACAATGGTGTCGGGGCCGTCAGAATAGGCGACAGGACACGCATCGGGATGAGCAATGTTATCATCGGACCGGTAACTATCGGCAATGATATCATGTTTGCCCAGAACATCGTGCTATCCGGACTGAATCATGGGTATGAGGAGATCGATATCCCGCCAAGCCAGCAAAAAACGACCATGGCTGAGATCATCGTGGAGGACGAGGTGTGGATCGGCGCCAACGCCGTGGTGGTTGCCGGGGTCAGGATCGGGAAGCATTCCGTGATCGCGGCAGGCAGCGTTGTCACAAAAAATGTGCCCCCCTATTCCATCGTTGGCGGTAATCCTGCCAGACTGTTAAAACAATACAATAAATCAACTAAAACCTGGGAAAGGGCTTCACCATGATGACATTGGAAATTATTTTTTGGTTTTTTGTCTTTATCGTTGTCTATGCCTACCTTGGATATGGTATTTTACTCTATTTCCTTGTAAAATTGAAGGAGACTTTTGTAAAAAGAAAAATCACGGACACCACCGGTCTTTTTGAACCGGAAGTCACGCTATTTGTGGCCGCCTACAATGAGAAGGACTTTGTGGATATGAAGCTCAAAAACTCCTTTTCCCTGGATTATCCACGCGAAAAGGTCAGGCATGTGTGGATCACCGATGGTTCCGACGACGGAACACCTGATTTATTAAGAACATATGAAGGTGTCGAAGTATACCATCAGCCGGAGCGGGCGGGTAAAATTGCCGCCATGAACCGCGGAATGGAATTCGTGAAAACGCCGATCGTGATATTTTCGGATGGGAATACCATGCTGGGGACTGAATCCATTCGCCGGATAGTCAAACTTTTCAGCGATCCCACTGTAGGTTGCGTTTCAGGTGAAAAACGTATTTTCTCGCAGGATTCAACTGCTGCAACAGAGGGTATTTATTGGAAATACGAGTCGAAACTGAAGCAATGGGATGCCCGGCTGCATTCGGTCGTAGGCGCTGCAGGTGAATTGTTCGCACTGCGTACGGAGCTTTTTCAACCCGTTGAACGCGATACCCTGCTCGACGACTTTATCATCTCCCTGCGGATTGCCGAGCAAGGCTATACCATCCAGTATGACCCGGAGGCATATGCCATTGAAAATCCTTCTGCCAATGTCAGGGAGGAATTAAAACGCAAGATCAGGATCTCCGCAGGTGGCATACAGTCGATCATTCGGTTAAAAGAACTTCTGAATCCGTTCAAATTCGGGATTCTTTCATTTCAGTACATCTCACACCGGGTATTACGCTGGACGCTTGCTCCACTGGGGTTACCGATCATACTGTTGACAAACCTGGCTATTTCACTGTCGGTCGGAATCTTAGACTTTTCAAGTATTTACACCTGGCTGTTCTGGTTTCAAATTGTATTCTATGCCATTGCGCTTTTTGGATGGTACCTGGAGGAAAAAAGTATCAAGGTCAAAATATTTTATGTTCCCTATTATTTCTTTATCATGAACCTGGCCGTGTATCTGGGTTTCCGAAGATATATGAAAAAACAGCAATCGGTAAACTGGGAACGTGCAAAAAGGGGTTAAACGTTTAAGCATGTCAAATATGATGATTTAAGCATGTCAAATATGATGAGATACAGCATTATGAAGTTATTCCTCCTGATATTTGCGTTGCTCACATTTGCAATTTCTTCCCAGGCGCAATATACTGATTGCAAATTGCTTGTCGATCCGGAGATTACATTGATCAATGGCCGCAACAACGCGTCGATGGTCAAACCAGGCGATACGATATGTCTGAAGCAGGGTGTGAAATCATTTTTACTGCTATCCTTTCTGCATGGGAGTAAGGAGGAGCCAATCGTTATACAAAATGTGGATGGTCTGGTTTTTATCACCGGAGGACCAAATTATGGTGTTAAATTCGATTCTTGCTCCTTTGTGAAGTTTTCCGGATCGGGAATCAGCACGTTAAAATACGGAATTATAATTGACAAGTTTACCGGGGCCGGGATGTCTGTTGATGGTCTCAGCACCGACATCGAGATCGAGGCGATAGAAATATCCAACGTAGGACTTGCGGGCATTTTTGCAAAAACGGAACCCAACTGCCTTTTTAATTCAACCCGCGACAAATATACCATGCGCAATCTCAGGATTCATGATTGCCACATACGCGCTACAGGCATGGAAGGAATGTATATCGGCAGTTCCAAGTACAGCGGACAGGTGATCAACTGCAACGGAAAAGATACAACGGTTCTTCCCCATTTAATCAAAGGAGTGAGTATTTATCGCAACCTGGTGCAGGAAACCGGTTGGGACGGAATTCAGGTAAGTTCTGCCGATTCGGGTTGTGTTATTTATGAAAACGACATCCTGAATGATAGCAAATTGGCTGAGACCTACCAAATGTCGGGTATCCTGGTGGGTGGCGGCACAGCTGCACAGGTCTACAACAATTACATTAGTGATGGCTATGGCGATGGCATCGATGTGGCATCCATGGGCACGCAATATATTTTTAACAACTTGATAATCAACCCTGGAAGGAGCTACAAACCGGATCAGAATTATTCCCCCTATTTGAAACATGGGATCTACATCGGTCCCGACTATACAGCCACGGCAAATTCCTACAAAATCCTGTTTAACACGATTGTCTCTCCAAAGAGCTTCGGGGTGCGGTTTACAGATAACCTGAGCACACAAAACATCATAGCCAACAACATTGTTGTTGACCCCGGATCCTATCCAACTGCAGGAGAATCCTCCTATTTCAATTTTACATCAACCTCAGTGGATGTTACACTGTTTAATAATATCACCAACCGCGATATAAATTATTTAAACTTTACCAACCCAGGTGAGGGAAAATATGACTTGCAGGCCAGTTCTCCTGCAGTGAACACCGGTGTTCCTGTCGCGGGATTTGACCTTTTCTTTGATTATATGAACAGGATCCGTCCCTTTGCAAAATATTATGACATCGGCGCTTTCGAATGCCAGGATTCATCCCTGCTCGGACTGCCTAAAGCAGCAAATCCGGCACAACCTCATCTGGTTATTTTTCCGAATCCGTCGTACGGTCATTTTAAGATCGCTTACACACTCAGTTACCCTTCCGATATAACCATCTGGTTGAACGATATCCAGGGTCGAATCATCATGAAAAGAATAATCGCGGATCAGCATCCGGGCGAACACAATATCAACATGCAAATTGAATCATTGCAGGCTGGTTTTTATTCCCTCATTTTTCAAACGAATCAGTCAACCACAACCAGGAAATTAATAATACTGAACAATTAAAAATGCCCATCATGAAAAGCCCATTCAAAAAATTGGTTCCTTACTGGCTCGGCAGAAAACTCAGAGGCGGTTATCAAAAAATCAATGGATTCTTTTATACCGGTGATTCCTATTATTGCCCTTACTGCAAAAAATCCTTTCGCAAATTCCTGCCAGGCGGATCGGACCTTCCGGTGCTTTATGAAAAGAAGATCGTTGGGGCCGGGTACCGGCAGAACAATGTTTGCCCGCGTTGCTATTCCCTGGACCGGGATCGGCTGGGAGAT
>Ga0074195_1000371_pt1 | contig 94623 bp, 82 predicted proteins | sample EPASupsiteHSE623_FD_64525 | JGI IMG/M metagenome (GOLD analysis project Ga0074195, IMG submission 64525) | Bioremediated contaminated groundwater from EPA Superfund site, New Mexico - Sample HSE6-23 | ecosystem: Environmental > Aquatic > Deep subsurface > Groundwater > Contaminated ...
CTGTAGCAGAACCAATAGTTGAATCGGTTGCGGTGAGTGAACCAGAACCAGCGGCGAGTTTCAAGGTTCAAGTTACAAGTTTCAAGACGGAAGAAAAAGAAACCAAACCATGGCTTGACTTGTCTGCCATATCTCGAAACTTGAAACTTGAAACTCGAAACTTTTTATCTTTCCCGCGTCTTTCTTTTGCTTTTGTAAGAGCCAAATCTTTCCAAAGGATAACAGCTGGCTCCCTGATTGCCATTCTGTTAACTGTCTCTTTTTCCAACGACTCTGTCCGCGCCTCATTCCACCTCTACGGCGGACAAGTTGCTGATTGGAGCAGGGAAGCCCGCCTCCTCGGCGGACAAGTTGCCGCCACAGTTCGCCAGACTGCCGTTACTGTCACATCAAACATAGCTCAAAATTCCTCTGTCATGCTGGAGGGAGTCCGTAACCGGACGACCGATAGCATCCATCTTGCCAACAGAAAACTGGATTCTATCGCTTCGTCCCTCGGCTTTGCTCGGGACTCGCTCCAGAATGACATTGCTTCTTTGTCTCTCCCTGATATTTCCTTGCCCCCCATCTCTTTGCCTCATGTCTCCATCCCCGACATCAATTTACCTGATTTCTCTTTGTCTCCAATCACGGATAATCTTGCCAATGGTTTTTCCGCCATCAACAAACAAGCCCGCCTTATCGGTGAGCAAATAACCAAAAACCTCGCGCGAGGCGAGGCTTTTGTGAGTTCCAGTTTGGGACAGATGAACTTGGAGTTGGTACCTAAGAGAATAGTAGCAAATCTGCAAAATTTGTCATTGCGAGCGAAGCGAAGCAATCCCGTGGCTGATTCTGGGATTGCTTCGGTCGCGGGTACACTCCCTCGCAATGACAATGGTTTGGTTCTCGGCGAAGCCACCACCCGTCTGGCTGTTTCTGGCTCGCCCTTGCCCGCCCGGGATTCGGGCGGGTCGCCCTCTTTCCTTTCCCAGTCAGTCACAGCCTTCTCCCAATCATTTAAAGACATAGTCAGTTTCTTAAATCCCTCTTCTCCTGATTCTCTCCTCTCCCGTCTTTCCGGCACTGCTTCAGAGATAGGACAGACTATCTCCCAGTCTGATCCTCTCACCAGAGCCGCCTCCACTGTTACCACTTTCTTCTCCCAAATCAACCCGGGCAAGATATTACAGCCAGCCGGGTCATTCATTGCCAGACTAAAACCCTCCACACCCTCACCCTATCCCTCTCCCTCCGAGGGAGAGGGGACTTCTGTTGATGTCTCCGGTGAGCTAGCTCTGCAGCCCGCTGCTTCTCTTACTCCAGAAGAACCTGCTTCTCCTGTGCCAACTCTTAACCAACAGCCCGCACCGATTAAATTTACCCAACCAATTAAATCAAAACCTTCTTCTCTTTCACCCCAATTCTCCAATTCTCGGATTCTCAACACTCCAGTTTCTCCGGCTTTGACCATTTCAGCCCCATCCGGCTACTTCACCCTCACCGATCCCAATACCATCCAAACGGCCAAGACCATCCACACCCTCTCCGGCTTAATCGCCGATAACTTCCTGCAAACCAAGAACTTAACCGTCCAAGCCGGAGGCCAGGTTAATATCGCCTCACCTCTGAATGTCACTGATCTGGTTACTCTGGATAAAGACCTGAATGTTAAAGGCAACACTGTTCTCAACAATTTAACAGTTAATGGCGTCTTTAATCCTCAATCATTAACCACTTCCTCGCTGGCCGCTGACTACATCTCCACCAAGACCATTACCGCCACCGGCTCTCTGTCTGGTTCTTCCTTCTCCGGCCAATTCGGCTCATTTACCAACTTAGCCTCCAATTCCGCTTCCTTTGGCGGCAATAACAACGATACCTTCCTCTCCAAGTCTCCCTCCACCTTTGAATCCACCCTCTCTGTCCAAGGCGCGGCCACCCTCGCCTCCACCCTGGCCTTAACCGGAGCCGCCACCCTCTCTTCCACTCTGGCTGTCACCGGCGCCTCTACCCTCACCGGCAATACCACTATTGGCGGCACCCTGGCTGTTACCGGGGCTTCTACTTTCACCGGCGCCTTAACTGCCAATGGCGGCATTACCTTAACCGGAGCTCTAACCACTTCCGCCACCTCCACGGCTTTAGCCTTTGTCGCCTCATCGGCGACCGCTACCTCTACATTAGCTGGCAACTTGCAAGTCAATAATAGCTTAAACATCACCGGCACCTCGACTCTAGCCACTACCACCCTAACCACCCTAGCTGTCACTTCCCCTAACGCCACCTCTACCCTATTAGGCGGTCTGGCCATTGAAACATCCGGCCTGGTCTATGACTACCAGACTAACCGCGTTGGTATTGGCACTGACTCTCCGTCTGTGGCCCTCCAGCTCCAGTCCACAGCTTCCACCCAGTTCATCACTGGCTACAATGCCACTAATTACTTATCTTTCTCCACTGACTCTAATGGCACCACCACTCTGGACGTTATTGGCGGACAATATGCCTCTTTGGTCTTCTCTGACCCTTTAAGAATTTCTACCTCATCAGGCAATGCGTTTGAAATTGAGACGCCAGGTATGGCGTCTCTACTGACCGCCAATACCATAACCAATCGAATAGGCATTGCCACCTCTACACCCGGAGCTTTATTCGCCATCACCGGCAATTCTTTGTTTGACGGCTCTCTTTCCACCTTTGGCCAACTGACTGCCAGTTACTTTTCTGCCACTTCAACCACCGCCACCTCTACTATAGCCACTGGCGGCTTTACTGTGGGCACTAATCAATTCGTAGTCCAACAAACCTCCGGCTACATTGGCATAGCTTCTTCCACTCCCTGGGGTCTTCTCTCTGTGGAGCAGGGGACAGAAGAAGCCTCATTTGTCATAGCTAACCAAGCCTCATCCACTCCCTCTTTCTATGTTGCCGGCACCAACCAGGATGGACGCATAGGCATTGGCACTTCCACCCCCTCGGCTCTCCTGACTGTCCAAGAAGATAACTCCACCGGCCACATTGTCTATTTCACCGATTCCAACACCGTCACCCCAACCTTCCGCATCGCCGCCACCACCGGCGACATCGAAACCAGGGGCGACTTTACCCAGGGCGCGAGAAAAGATCTTGCCACCCTGGCCAACATCAATGACGTCTTTGTCTATGACACGACCAAAGATTCAGACGCTGGAGTTTGGACCAGAAACGACCAAGCCCAGGCCTCATCTTGGTACAACGAAACGCTCGATGCCACGGCCCAATCCTGCGTGCTGGATACTAATAACCGTTGCGGACGCAAAGAGTTTCCGGAGAAGGCGATATTAGTGGCTCAAAAAACGCATCTCTATATCTTTGATGCCAAGGATAATTCCATGTGGATGCAGTTTGACTCTACAGTTCCGGCCGGCGTATGGACAGATGCAACTATTGGAATGATTGGCAGATCTTACCAGGTTCAATCCGTTTTTGCCTTAAATGGAAAAATTTATGTTGGAAATATAAGACCAGCCGGAGCTGATCCGGCTTATGTGCAAGGGCTGTTTATTATAGATTTTAAAAACGACGCTGGCTGGGCTTATGATGATGGCACCATTTATTACAAGTTTAACAGCAATATCGCGAACCGGGCCGCGGCCGGTTTTACCAGCCAGAGCACGTCGCGGGTAATAGCAGACGGCAATCCTAACGATATTCACGCCAATATCATTAACAACAAAACCTACGTGGCAATTGGCACAGATGATGGGGTTTCTATTATCAATGAAGATGATGGGATAATTTTAGATTATAATATTAATTCTTCTGATGATGTCAATGATGTAGCCTTGACCTTTGACGGCACCCTCTACTATGACACCGAAACAGCTCAAACTATCAATGTTTTCAAAAATGTCCAGAACCGCACTTCAGATGTGACTTCCGGCTCGGCTGACATTACTTACTCGGCCACGTCCCAGCCCGCCATCTTTACTTCAGCCCAGACCATCAACGACATCTTTGTAATAGAAGACTCAAGCTTTGTTGACTCCCCCTCCTTTACTAAGGAGGGGGCCGGGGGGTGGTCTGGTCTTTCGAACACCGTCTTTATCGCCCACAATGCCGGCCTCACCAAACTCTCCGAAAACAACGCCTCCTCCACATTATCATCCGTGAAGTATTATCAAACCGGCACCACTACCGAAGAAATGATCGGCGACATCCGCGGCATGTGGCCGATGGTTGGCGTGGCCGATGCCTCAATTAAAGGCCAGCACCTGACAAACAATAATAGCGTTACATTTGCCTCATCCGGTGTGCGCGGCACGGCAGCGGACTTTGTAGCCGCTTCCAGCATGTATCTGTCTGATGACGACCACGCGGATTATACCTTTGCCACGGCCATGAGCGCGGGGTTGTGGTTTTACCGCGATTTGGACAGCGGAGCCAATGAGTTCCTGTTCAGCAAATGGGACGGCGCCACGGCCGGCAATAAAGTATTCCAGATATACATTTCGGGGGCTGACCTCGTTACCGGGAGCACCTATGTTTCAGCGGTCGTTAACTCATCATCGCCAGCCATTACGACCGGGCAGTGGAACAATGCTGTTCTTACCTATGATGGCTCGAACCAGAAGCTTTATTTGAATGGCGAGCTGGCGGACGTTGACGCTCAAACCGGCAATCTGCAAGATGGCGGGGGCGCCCTGGCTGTCGCGGCGCAGCTGGCTACTGGTTCACCGACCGCATTCTTTGACGGCAAAATTGATGATGTATTCTTAACCGCCACCGCACTCACTCCCGCCCAAATCAAGCACATGTACGAGGTGGGGAGCAAGGCTCTGCAAAACCATACATCAGGCAAGATAACGGGCATCTCCGGAGCCGACTCTTACCAACAGCTCTATGGAGCGTCTAATATCGTCAAAAGCGTTTCCGTTGATTTGGAGAATAATTTAATGTACGTCGGAACTTCTGACGGCTCCAATGGCGGCGGAGTATCGGCCATTGGCCTCCAGTCTGACACCATTGAAGATATTTGGGGCTCTGATGCCCTAAAAACAGATGATGACGGTACAGCCTGGAACGCGGATGACATTGTGTCGGTTTCTGTCTCCGGCCGTTATCCTCGGACATTGGTGATTGGGACAGACACGGAACTGTGGCAGGAGACAGAATCTTTCTCCATGGATAAATATAGGTCGCAGTCCGTGAATCCGCATGGAGAACATCTGGTGCAAACCAATTTGACCGTCAATCAAGATTTGGCGGTTGGTAATTCGTTCGTGGTTTATGGACGGGTGTTGGGCGCCGCCACGGGTAGAGACGCGATTAATCGCGTCTCTACAGGGAAACCCACGTTCCAGGTCGCATCCGATGGGACCGTGTCGGTGCGGGATGATTTGGTGTTGAACGGACACACCAATTTAACAACAATATCCGGCATCAATGACGTATTCGTCTACGACACCACCAAAGACCAAGATGGCGGACAATGGACAAATGATTCCAATGCCAAGGCCACATCTTGGTATAATGAACCGATTGACGCCACCTCACAAACCTGCGACATCATTAATAATGACCGGTGCGGTTCTCGCGCTTTCCCGCAAAAGGCGGTGATTACAGTGGGCGGCTCTGGAACTTCGGCATTCTTATATATTTTTGATGCCAGAGACAACACCATGTGGATGAAGTTTTCGGGCGGTGATAATTACGCGTTTGATACTGTGATTGGCGCAGAAAATACCTCTATCAACTCTGTTTTTGCCTTAAACGGCAAAATTTACGCCGGTCACAAGAGCACCACTTATGGTGAAGTCGCGGCCATAAACTTTATTAAAGATTTAGCCGTAATTTACGCCGGTCCTGACACTTTCGGCTCCTCGGTCAGTTACCAAACAACAGGAAACCTTAGTTTAAGGAACAGCAATACGCTCGTAAGCACGTCAGGAGATGCTATGCAGCTGGTTGACGATACTGTCAACGATATCCACGCCGCGGTCATCAACAACAAAACCTACGTGGCCGTGGCCACGGACGCCGGGGTCTCGGTTATCAATGAGACAGGCCAGACAGCGGTTGATTATTATGAATCTTCAGGATATATCATCACCGACCTTTGGTTAACTACTGCTGGTGACTTATATATATCAGACGTGCGTTCTTCCGGCGCAGGACCTGGCCGGATTTTGGAAGTTTACTATGATGTGTATTTGGATGGCGCTGATCAGGTTGGCACTTTAAAAGACGCTTCGTATGACACGCGAACCGCTAATGCCTCGACTCCGCATCTTGGTGCCGCGCCGCTTGGCAATGTTGGTTCTATTTATTCTTTATTCATTAACGAAGGAAATTCATTTGTTGATGGCAAGTCGAACACTATTTATGCCGCTACCAGTCTTGGTTTGGCCAAACTCTCCGAAAAACAGGGCGATGAAACCAACGGCGCGGTTAAATACTACACCCAAGATTACATCTCCGAAGAAATGGTGGGCGACATCCGCGGGATGTGGACTTTTGGCGAGGGCTCAATGCTGGATGATGTGTCGGTCAAGACCAACGGTTTAACGGCCACCAACATCACCACCGCGGACTTGGTCTCCGGCGTGCGCGGCACGGCTTTAGACTTTGACGGCTCAAGCGAGTATGTCTCTACGAGTAATACCACCACCTTGGAGCCCTCAGTGATATCGTTTGGAGCATGGGCAAAATTCAGCGCGGCTAGCCCCGGACACTCACTCATAGTTTACGACCAAAGTGATTCAAGTGCTGTTGGTCGTGGGTATAAGATTTATATTACGTCTCAAAATGCCGCATTTACAAAAGGATCTGGTGATGGGAGCTGGGAGTCAGCCACAGGTCTAAAATCACTAGCGCTTAATACTTGGCACCATATTGTGGCGACATACGATGGAAGTATTATGAAAATTTATTCAGACGGAGAATTAGATAACTCCGCCATTCCCGATACACAAGGCATAAGTTATACCAATGCTACGGGCTTGGTCATTGGTGCTGACACTCAAGGGGCAGGTGCTACCACTTACTTTACTGGTCAGATTGATGAGCCTTTTGTCACGGCTGAAAATTTGACCCCCTCCCAAATCAAATACATGTACGAAACCGGCAAGCGGGCGTTGGAGCAGAAAGCTCTATCCACCACCTCTGACGCCACGGCTGTTGGTAATGACAGGTTAGGGGATAGCGGCCTGGCCGTAACGGCTGATGACTACATTGGCTCATTTATTGAGATTAACGGCGGCACCGGCATAGGCCAGACTCGTCGTATCGTGGATAACGACACCACCACTTTCTATGTGGACCCTCCCTTTGACATAACACCTGACACATCATCAGATTTCCAGATTCTAGCCAACCAAATCTATATCAAAGATTCTTCCACCGCCACCACGGTCCAGGCCATCTATGTAGATAAGGATGCGGGGGTGATGTATGTGGGCGTGAACAATGGCGATAATACCGGCGGTGTGACGGCCATTGGTTTGGATTCGGATAATATCCTGGACATTTGGCACAACCAATCCGGCAAAACCGATGACAATGGCAACACCTGGAACGCGGACGATATTGTGGCCATCGGGGCCGCATCGGATGGCGCATCCCCGGCATCCGTAGGGAACGGTTTGAAACCGTTCCCTACAAACGGGTATAACGATATTCAATCAAATATCCTGGCCATTGGCACCGACGCCGAATTGTGGACCCAATCATCCGGCCAAACATTAAACGCCCTAACATCCGCAGGAACGTCCCCAATTAAAAACAATATCGTCGTGAAAGACGCGGCCACATTCCAAGGAAAATTCAAGATTACGGACAATGAAGGCCAATCAATCCTATCCATTGACGAATCATCCAAGAACATCAACATCCGCGAAGGCATAGAATTCGGTTCCAACACCAAATTAACCAATCTCTCCAACATCAATGACATCTATGTCTATGATACCTCCAAAGACACGGATGGCGGGGAATGGACCTGCAATGACATTGCTCGCAATACATCTTGGTATAACGAAGCCTTGAATACATCCACCAGGGGCAAGACCAGATGTTTCCCGCGGAAGGCGATAATCGCGGTGACTAACACCGGCATGTTCGTTTATGATGTCAAAGACAACTCCGAGTGGATGGAGTTTGAGGTTGAAAATAACGGCTGGATAGACGGCGTCATAACCACAACAGAGAAATTGACGACCGTTTTTGCGCTTAATGGGGAAATATACACCGGCAGCAGCGATGGCAGCACCCATGGCCAGATGGTGAGCGTTAATTTTAAAACTGAGCAAATAAAACTTTATTCGAGCTCCAACACTTACGGCGCCTCAATCGGCATACAGATATATAACGGCAATATTGCCGCGCGCAACAACGCAGCCGGTGTATTATCTTTGGAAACGCCAAATTTGCGGATAGTCAATTCTATTATCAACGACGTCCATGCCGCGGTGGTGAACGGTAAAACCTATGTGGCCGTGGCCACGGACGAGGGGTCGAGTATTATTAATGAGACGGACGGAACCGTGGCGGATATTGGTTCTTCCGGGGCTAGCACCGAAGATGTGGCGATAGCCATACTTCCAAACGGTAATATATATAGAGTCGAAGGTGATGATACGACCGCTAATTACATTGAGGTTTTTTACGCTAATCCTACGGCTGATATAGCTTACACCGCGCGGAATTACTTTATTGCTAACAACTCCACCCCGGGTTGGCCAAGTAATGGCATTTTAGAAAAAGGTTTATTTGTCACCCAGGGGACGTCTTTAATTGACGGCACATCAAACACCCTTTACATAGCCAAGGACGAGTCCGCGGTTGTGCTCCAAGAAAAACAAGGCGATGAAACCAACGGCTCGGTTAAATACTACACCAAAGACTACATCACCGAGGAGATGGTGGGTGACATCCGCGGCATGTGGCCAATGGAAGGGAACAGTAATGGCTTGGCGGACGCTTCTGTCAAAGCCCAGACTTTGACCAATAACAACAGCGTCACCTTTAACAAAGCCGGCGTGCGCGGGCACGCGGCGGATTTTGTGGCCGCGTCCAGCATGTCGCTCTCGGATGCTGACCACGCGGATTATACTTTTACCACGGCTTGGAGCGGGGGTTTATGGTTCTATCGGGATATTGATAGTGGGGCAGCCGAGGGACTATTCACTAAATATGACAACGGCACTGCGACAGATCAGACTTTCCAGATATTTATTGAGTCCAATGACACACTCGAACTATTCACAGACGCGACTGGCGACGTTACGAGCGTTGGGCCTGCGATTACTACTGGACAATGGAATTATGTCGTGGCTACCTATGACGGAGTAACACAGAGGCTGTATCTTAATGGCGTTCAAGTAGATGCGGATGCCCAAACCGGGAGCCTGGATGATTCGGCTGAAATCCTTACATTGGCCGCCGCGACAACCGCAGACGTTCCAGCAACTTTCTTTGACGGCAAGATTGATGAAGTTTTCCTCACCGCCGAAACTCTCACCCCAGCCCAAATCAAACGTATGTATGAAACCGGCAAGCGGGCGTTGGAGGGCGGCACCGAAGGCACGGCTGATGATACCACCTCGGCGCATTCGGCTTTCCGCATTGGCGTGAGTTCAACCAACACTTTCTCAGCTGGCCAGTTTATCGGGTCTGTTATTCAGGTTTATGACGGCCCGGGTGGCGCCACTTCCACCAGATTTGTCACTCAAACCGCGGATTCGGCCAGCGACTACTATGTCCAATTCTCGCCCGACCACAGCGCCACTATCGCGGACAACGATACCTTCTCCATTGGCCCGAATAGTTTGCAAGGCTCATCTAACAGAGTTACGGCCATTGCTGTGGATGAATATGCTGATTTTATCTATATCGGTTCCACAGACGCTACTGGAGTAAATGGCATGGTTACCAAGATTGCCTTGGACAGCGATACTGTGACTGATGTCTGGCATCCGACAGTGGGCAAGACTGATGACTATAAACAACCGTTTGCCACAGCTTCCACTACCGCCATCTCCATTATGGATAATACTCTGGCCATAGGCGCCAATGATACCAATTCCGGCGGATTCTGGAGCGAGACTGGCGCTGAATCTTTGGACAGAAAACTGACCAAGCCTAAAACAGTCTTTACAGTCATCGACAACATCCAAACACCAAGAATAACCACTGTTACCGGCAACCTGACCATTTCCTCGGCCACTTCCACGTCTTTGACCATCGGCACCGCCACCACCACTGGCGCTACCATCCAAATCAAAGCCGGGCCGAGCCAGAATTTGTTGCTGTCCGGGGATTCGAATACAGGGTTGTATGTGACGGCTGGTGGGAATGTGGGGATTGGGACGACGGGGCCATATGGATTATTAAGTGTTCTCGGTTCAAACAGTGCGGATGTTTTTGTTGGTGGACAGGTAGCAACAGTAGATAGTGCTGGTGATGCAGTTATCAATTTAGGTATGGCTAGAGCATCAGGTGCATTTGCCGCAGGAATGAAATCAATTCAAAGCTGGGACGGGGTTCAATCTGACTACACATTAAAACTTCAAGTTCATGACGGCGGCGTAGGTGATGTGACGGCCGCGACTATCTTATCTAGCGGCAACGTCGGCATCGGGACGACGACTCCGGCGGCTAAATTAGATATTTCTACAGGAACTTCCGGAGTTTCAACTGGTTATAGTCTTACCGGTCTGATCATAGAAGGCGCTGCTTCGGGGAATTGGTTAGAGTTCCGAAATACTGCTGTTGGCAATGCCGGCATAACTTGGGCTGATCCAAATGCCGCAGACGTAGCTAATATTTATTATGCTCACGATGACAATAGTATGAGATTTAAGACAAACGGAACGAATAGGGTTACGATCGATAGTTCAGGCAATGTGGTTATCACCGGCAACTGTTCGGACGCGGCCGGGGGCGGGGGTTGTACGGCCGACTACGCCGAAGTCTACCAGCGGGATATTAATGACAAAGATATGGCTATGACCGATATCTTGGCCTTGGATTCTAATAATGGCAAAGTAACCAGGGCTGATAAGTCAGCCGGTAAAACTAATTTGATAGGCGTTTACTCTTCAGCCCCAGGCTCATTAATCGGTCAGAGAAAATCTTCCATTGAATTAGGCAAAGGCACGGGTGTTATGGCGGGTTTGGACCCGGACGAAATCCCAGTAGCTTTGAATGGCCGGGTGCCGGTTAAAGTCAATCTTGAAGGCGGAGACATTAAGATAGGGGATAAAATCAGTTTGTCATCCATTCCCGGTGTAGGCATGAAGATTGTGAAAGGCCCCATGGTGGGCATTGCCATGGAAGAATCAACCGCCGAGAAACCCAAAGACACCATCCAGTTGTTCATCAACCTATCTTACGCCTATGACGATTCGTCCATAGTGCCGATATTTGACGGGAAGATTGACGCCATGGCGCAAAGAATAGACAAACAAGACAAAAAAATAGAGGAATTGCGCGGTGGTTTTGAAAAATTGAAACAAGAGGTAAAGGAGATAAAGAGGAAACGGTAGAGACGGCCCTGTTAGGGCGTCTCGTTAGAACCGCGGGACAATGTTGGACGGTCTTCTGTAGAGACGCGATACATCGCGTCTCATTCAACACATTAATCATCGTTTCCCCGCTGGTATAAAGAGACGCCAGGTATGGCGTCTCTACAAACCAAAAAAACATCAAATAAACAATCAACAAAAAACAACACGGAAAACGCGGATTCGGTAGAGATGCGATACATCGCGTCTCATTATGCCCAATGTGGAAAATGAGACCCGTGTGTTGAATGAGACGCCAGGTATGGCGTCTCTACAGGGAAAAACAAACACGCAATATTCATATGGAGGATGATGATAAATTTGCCGAACGATTCCGCATTGATTCGACGCGGTTATCTGGTTGGAATTATGGGGATGATGGGTATTATTTCGTCACGATATGCGCCAAGGACCGGGAATGTTATTTTGGGGATGTATTGTGTGATAATAATGGGGAATATTCGGTGGCGTTGACGGATGTGGGCAAAATCGCGGCGAAATATTGGTTGGATATTCCAAAATTTCATCCATATGTGGTATTGGATTTATTTATCATCATGCCGAATCATTTGCACGGCATTATCATAATCAATAAAATTGTAGAGACGCCATACTTGGCGTCTCATAAAATACACAGGCCATCATTGTCCAATATACAAAATGAGACGCGACGTATCGCGGGGATCGATGAGACGCCAGGTATGGCGTCTCTACAGGAGGGGGACGGGGAATACAAAAATCAATTTGGGCCGCAATCGCAAAATTTGGCATCAATTCTTCGAGGGTTTAAATCGGGGGTAACCGTATATGCCCGCAAATACAATATCGATTTTTCATGGCAGGAACGATATTATGACCGCATCATTCGCAATGAACAGGCATTAAACAAAATCCGCCAATATATCATTACCAATCCGCAAAAATGGGAACATGACCGGAATAACCCGGAGAGCATCTGGATGTAAAATAATTTGAATTATCTTAATATTTATTGTATCTTTAATAGCCTTATGCCCGACCAAACAGAAATAGAAACAATAGACTGGGAACTTGTCAAAAAACGCCTCTCTGGCAGCCTGGAATCGCTTTGGGGCTGGTATTTGCCGGTGGTGGTATTTATCACCCCGCTTTTGATTGTCACTTACAGTTATCCGGCGCCGGTTATCAGGCAATTGGCCCTTTTTACCTTGGTTGGGCTGGGCTGGCTTATATGGCTAGGGCGCGTTTTACTCTCTGACGAAGCTATTGTCTGGCAGCGCTCGGCCTTAGGCTGGGGCGCCCTGGCTGTGGCCTTGGCCGCTTTAATTAGCACTTTCGCCTCCGGCAACTTGGCCGCGACTTGGGGTTTGCGGGGCGCGCTGGCCGACTCAAGTCCCTTGGCCTGGCTCGCTCTTACGGGGCTGGCCATGCTGATTGTGCAGGAAACAAAAGGCCGGCAGGATCGCCTGTTGCGCGTTTTGTTCGGTTATTTGGCCGCCTCATCGCTCTTGGTTTTGTTTACTATCGGCTGGTGGATTTTTAGGCAAGAGCTTATTACTCCGGCTCTTAATTTATTCACCTCCGCGGCCTTGTGGTTCGCGGTTAATACATTAGTTCTGTCCGCCGCCTCGTTATTCTGGGGTTCAAACCCCAGGCTGGCTTCTGGCCGGGCGCGGCTGGTTTGTTTGATTTTAATCATCCTGCATATTGTTGTCCTTTTTGGCTATGATTATGATCTGGCCTGGTACGTGCTTGCCGGCGGGGGAGTGCTTTTATCCGTGGGCCAGCTTTTACTGGAGAAGCGCTTGCCCCGCGTTGATTTCCGCTTGTCTTTCGGGTTGATTATAGTCAGCGTCGCGCTGCTGTTCGTGCCGGCCAAAGCATTATCCCCGAAACTCGGTTTTGATATCACTAATACTCCGGTCGCGTCCACCGGGCTTATTTGGCCGCGCTATTATCAGAATATAATAAAGAGCGATCCGGTGTTCGGAGTCGGCTTGGGGGGGGCAGTAGAAAGTTTTTGGAGCTTGGCCGAATTGGTTGACATGCGGCAAGTCAGGCAGTTTCCGAATCTTGGCAATGGCTTTTTGGTTATTCTTTGGGAAGGCGGCTTGGCTTTGGCTCTGGCTTTCATTTTTTGGCTGTTCTGCCTGGCCCGGGCGTTTTGTGGCTCGCTCTTAAAAAGGCGTGTCGCCGATTCCGGCAGCGTGCAGACCGAAAGCGCGCTGGCGCTCTGTTCGTTTTTGGCTTTGGTTGGGTTATTGGTATCGTTTGCCGTGTTGCCGGTTGATTTTATGTTTATTTTCAGCCTCAGTGTTTTTATCGGCGTCTTGGGCGCTCTTTTCTCCCGCGGCCGGATACAGATTGCCAAACAAAAAGGCGTGCGCTCATTTTTAGTGTTCGGCGCCGCGCTCTTATCCGTATTTTTGCTGGCAGTGATGATTGGCTCAATCCGCGAAGCCCGCGGCCGCCTGGATTTTTTGGATTCCATTGTCACGGACAAATCCGGCACCAGTATTGATTTAGGCAAGATGGACAGCGCCATCTCCGGGCACCGGAGCGTTTATGGCTACCGGCTAGGGCGGATTGATTTTTTTACCCAGGCGTTAATAGAGGGGGTGACTAAAAATCCCGATTTTAAACCCGAACAAGCGAGCCAGTATTTAACCTCGCTCCAATCTGATTTTGAGGCGCTGGCCAATGCCCGGCTCTCTGGCCGCGAACAATGGCTTTTAGCCTGGAATGCCGAGCAAATCGGCGCTGTTTTGCGCCAGCTGCCCAAAGCCGAAGGCCAAACCGAAGACAAAGGGAAAGAGTGGTTTGTCCGCGCCCGCGCTCTTTATGAATCCGGCCTTGCCTCGTTCCCGCGCAACGTGATACTGTTTACGGATGTCGCCCGTTTTTATCGGATGCGCAGCGCCGATATATTGAAAGAAGGAGAAACAGCGGACGCGCTTTACCGCCAGGCGCACGCTCTCTTAGATCGTGTTCTGGCTGTTGACGGCACTTATGAACAGTCTTTTGTCGAACGAGCCGAATTATTGTCCATAGAAGGCAAAAGCGAAGAGGCTTTTACGAGCTTAAAGCCCTTGGCCGACCAAAATCCGGCCGCCTCGTACAGCGTCGGGCATTTGGCTTTCGCGGCCAAAAAATTCGACGAAGCGGTTGCCTACTTAAAAAAAGCCATTGAACAGAATCCCAATCACCTCCAGGCCCGCTACGAGCTGGTTCAGGCTTACCTGGCTCTGGCCGATAAAAAATCCGCCGCAGCCGAGCTGACCGCCTTAGAAGAGAAAGCTCCCAAAGACGACGCGGCCACACAGACGCTGTTAAAGGGGTTGGGGGAGTTGTTAAAATAGTAGTATTCTGTCATCTCGAACCCTTGTCTTAACAAAAACACAAAACATTGAGCATGTATAAACCAAGATTATCAATCAACACTTATGGTTGGGCAGGGTGAGAGATCCCCTGGCTATTGCAAGCAATAAGGGGATCTCTCGGCCTGCGACGTCGCAATTAATCTAAAAGTCCATCGTAAATATTGGTTCATTTGATATTAATAAGTCCATCAAGGCCTCGAGATGACAAAAAATATATGTCATTAGACATCCGCCGCGTTACTCCAAAACCATTTAAAAAACTTGATCGTCCGGAAGAGGGCAAACGGTTTTTGCTGATTAAAAAAGTTTCCGCTGAGCTGATAAACCAGGCATCGCGCTTTTTGGTTCTGGCGAGCGCGGCCGTATTGCCGGGCTGGTTTTGGGATTTTGGCGCCAGCGCCGGCTTGGGGCGTATTTTTGTGATAACCATAGTTTTTGGCTTAATACTTCTTTTGGTTCTCCTCTCCACCTTGTGGCTGGGCGCGCCCCTAACTTTGCGCCGGCCGTTTTTAACCAAGATCGGCTTGATTCTCGCGCTTACCGCCCTGTTGAGCTCTATTTTCAGCCTTGATCCTAAAGTGAGTTTTGGCCTGGCCGCGCTCTCCAGCGTGCCTTTGGGCGTGGTTTTAATATTCGCGTTCTTGTTTTTTTCCTTTGTCATCAATCGTCCTTATTCGGCCGCTTATTTAAAAAAATTGCTGGGAAGTTATCTTTTGGGGTCAACGGTTTTAACCGCCTATATCGCTGTCAGATTTTTCTTTGGCGGTTATGAGCCTCTGGCTTGGGTGGGGCGCGACGGCTGGCTCATAATTTTCAGTTTGACCATCTTTTTGCTGACCAACTTTGCTCTCTCTGTCCGCGGCGCGCCAAAAGCGCTTTGGTCAGCGGCGCTTATTCCTCATTTTCTGGTTCTTTTTTTATGGGACCAGGCCATTCCTTGGATTATTGTTCTTCTTAGCGCTTCGGCTTTGCTTGCCTTCCAGTCAATTTACGCCAAAAAACTCTGGCGTTCTAACATGGTTTATCCGGCGCAAATTTGGGTGGCCGCGGCTTTGCTTTTGTTTTTGCCGATTAAGGTTTTTACCGGCGCCACCGCGCCGGTTGTCTCCTCTTATTCTTACCAGGAAATCAGCCAGGCTATTGCCGGCGAGCGCTTGCAAAATCTGGTCTTTGGAGTCGGGCCGGGCAATGGCGCCGTTGCCTTGGCCGCTCGCGGGGTTTCTTTCTTTGATCCGGATCCCGTGGCTGGGGCGGCTTTGTTCGCTTCGGAAATTGGCCTGGAAGGCGCGCCGTCCGAGCAGGCTCTGTCAGCTTATACGGCTTCTGCGTTTCCGGCCGAGTCCACGCTTAATAACGGCTATGCCTCTATTCTGATTGAGGGCGGGATTGTTTCCGCTCTGGCCTGGCTGGCGCTGATTATAGCTTTTATAATTTATGTCCTGCGCTTTTTCCGGACCAATTGGCCGGCTTTTAAAAATCCTTCCGCAGATGAGATTGGCCTGGGAGCCGCGCTGGGAGCGGCTTCAGTGCTATTTTTATTGAGCCTGGCAGTGGCGCCTTGGTCGTTTGCCACGGCTTTGGTATTGATTTTCTTTTTAAGCCTGTCCGTGATGTTTTATAAGGCGGATGTGGTGTCGCCGCTGGGAAGCAAAGTGGCACGGCGCTGGGAGCACCTGCCTCCGGCTGTTCAGGAATGGAGCCGCCGCGCGGGCGGCATTCTGGCCATTATTATTTATTTGGCGGTGGTGGTAATGTCGAGCCGGGTGGTTTTGGCCGCCCGGCAAGCCAACGCGGCCTTGTCCACTGACGCGCCCGGGGTGGCGGAAAACCATTGGCAGGCAGCCGGAGAGCTCAACCCATGGAATGATTTGTACCGGGCCAAGCGCGAAGAAAGCCGCTTGCTTACTTTATCCGACTCCACGCCTTTGCCGGAGCAGAAAGACATAGTTGAGAGCGCCAGCCTGGCTTTTTCCAAGATCAGCCGAACCTCGCCTAATCCCATTGCCCACTGGCTGGTGGCCCGGGACTACGTTTCCATGGAAAATTTTGTCGAAGGCTCTCTGCCTCTGGCTCGCGAATCTTATTTAAAGGCAATTGAACTATGGCCGACCAACGTGGCGCTCTCCACCGAGCTGGCGAGGCTTTACCGCTATCGCCTGGATTCCTTGGTTTCCACCGACCGCTCAGCTTCCGCTCTTAATCAGGAGGCCCAGGACCGCCTTAAGTACGCCTTAAAGCTCGCGCCTGATTATCTTCCGGCGCGGCTGGAGCTGGCTTTCTTGGTGGAAAAACTCTCCGGCATCCCGGCGGCCGTGGCCGAGCTTGAACCCTGGGAAGACACAAATCCCGAAATCCGCTATCATCTTGGCCGTTTGCATTTTAACGACAACAAACTGGATATTGCCGAAGAAAAGTTCAAACAGGTTCTGAAAGACGTGCCCAACCATTCCAACGCGCACTATTCCTTGGGTGTGGTTTACTTCCGCAATAAAGAATACGACAAATCACTCAAAGAGTTTGAAAAGGTTCTGGAGCTCAACCCCGGCAATGAAGATGTGAAGGCGAAGATTGAAGAGGTGAAGAAGAAAATAAAGTAGTTTCAAGTTTCGAGTTACAAGTTTCAAGATGAGCCGAAAACCCTGTCATCCCGAGGCGTTCAAAGGATGCAAAACATCAAACTTCAAAAAAATCCCAAACATCAATAACCAAACGCCAAAAATTAAACCCTGTTTCTTTTTTGATGTTTGAAGTTTTTGTGTTTGATGTTTCTTTGGTGCTTGATGTTTGAAGTTTGATGTTTATGGTAATCCTATTGAGAAATAGCTGTTTTTTGTTATAATGAAGTCATTATGAAGCAGTCAGATATAGAGAAAAAAATACTGGCTTTTTGGAAGCAAAACGACACTTTCCGCAAGTCAGTCGAGAAGAGCGCCCCGAAAGGTGACTTTGTTTTCTATGATGGTCCGCCCTTTGCCACCGGCACCCCGCATTACGGTCATATTGTGGCTTCTTTAATGAAAGATATGGTGCCGCGGTACTGGACCATGCGCGGTTACCGCGTCGAGCGCCGCTGGGGCTGGGACTGCCACGGTTTGCCGATTGAGAACATCGTGGAAAAAGAGCACGGTTTTAAGCACAAAAAAGACATTCTGGCCTATGGCGTGGACAAATTCAACGAGGACGCCCGCAGCCGCGTATTGATATACGCGCTCCAGTGGCGCGAGGTCATTAACCGCCTGGGGCGGTGGGTTGATTTTGATAATGATTACAAAACCATGGACGCCTCGTTCATGGAAAGTATTTGGTGGGCGTTCAAGCAATTATACGATAAAGGTTTGTTATACGAGGCCTACCGCTCCATGCACATCTGCCCGCGCTGCGAAACCACGCTGGCCCAGTCCGAAGTGGCCCAGGGCTATAAAGACGTGCAGGATTTGTCGGTGATCGCTAAGTTTAAAGTTAAAAGCGACCCGAATGACCCGAATTACATCCGAATGACCCGAATATTGTCATCTCGAGGCCTTGATAAACACTCTCGAAATCACGGACACGGTATTGAGCCGGACAGCAGAGAAAGTTCTGGCGTGGAAGGCCGAGAGATCCCCCCGCAAGACCACGATGCTCCTATTTACCTCCTCGCCTGGACGACTACCCCTTGGACTTTGCCGGGAAATGCGGCGTTGGCCGTGGGGGAGGATATTAAATATGTGTTTGTTGAAATAAATAACCAAACACCAAACATCAAACACCAAGAAAACACCAATAACCAAAATTCAAAAGAATATTTAATATTAGCGAAAACGATTTTTGAAAAGTGGACAGAAGAAAAAAAGATTGAGGGCGAAGTTATTAAGACTATTAAAGGTAAGGATTTAGTTGGCTTAGAGTATGAGCCGCTTTTTCCATATTACGATAACGACAAAACGGAAAATTATAAAAATGGATTCAAGGTTTATGATGCGGACTTCGTCAATACCGAAGAGGGGACTGGGATTGTGCATATTGCGCCGGCGTTTGGTGAAGACGACATGAATCTGGGCAAGGCCAAGAATCTGCCTTTCATTCAGCATGTGAACATGGATGGAACGCTCGCCTTTGGCGAGAATAACCAAACACCAAAAACCAATAACCAAACAGCAGACGATATTCTGAAAAAGTTGCCTGGCATGCGGGTAAAACATCAGGATGAGCCGAATACGGAAGATCATCCAGAAAAAGGTCCGGAGAGCGTTGATGTTTTAATTATTAAATATTTAGCCGCGCGCGGACTCTTATTCAGCAAGGAAAAATATACCCACTCCTATCCGCACTGCTGGCGCTGCGACAGCCCGCTTTTGAATTACGCGGCTTCGTCCTGGTTTGTGAATGTCACCAAGATAAAAGAAAAGATGCTTAAAGAAGCCAAAGACATCAACTGGATCCCGGAACATATCAAAGACGGCCGGTTTGGCAACTGGCTCGAAGGCGCGCGCGACTGGTCCATATCGCGCCAGCGGTTCTGGGGCTCGGTTTTGCCGATCTGGAAATCAGAAGACGGCAAAGAGATTAAAGTCATCGGCTCAATTGACGAGCTGCGAGAGCAGTCTGATGCTAAAATTACCAAGATTATTTTTGTCCGGCACGGCGAGAGTGAAAAGAATATTTTACACGTCCATTCCTCGGCGCTCGATAAACATCCTCTGACGAAAACAGGGGAGAAGCAAGTTCAGGATTTGGCCAAGGCGCTTTCAGGCGAACCAATCGACGCTATTATCAGCTCCCCGATTCTGCGCGCCCGCTCAACCGCCGAGGCTGCGGCTAAAAAATTGGGCCTTAAAATCAGGCTTGATGACCGTTTGCTGGAAGACAAAAACGGCGTCTGGGAAGAAAAAAGCCAGGCTGACCAGGATAAAGATAAATCATTCCGGGAATATTTATCATCGCCGCTTGAGAAAAGATTTGAATATAAACTGGGCAACGGCGAAAGCGCCGCGGAAGTTTGCAATCGGGTTGAGGATTTTATCAAGTCTTTGGCCAAAGATTTTGCCGGGCAGACAATTGTGGTTGTATCGCACGGAATTGTCAGCGCCGCTTTTGACTATATTTTAAATAAAGGCAGTTTGGAAAAGTTTTATTATCTTTGCGATTACACGCCATTCGCAACGCCGCAGTTCTATTATCTCAATGAAGACGGTTCGGGTTTTGACTTGCACAAGCATTATATTGACCGCCTTACTCTCAAAGGCAAAAGTGGCCAGCCACTCCAACGCATCCCCGATGTTCTGGATTGCTGGTTTGAATCCGGGTCCATGCCTTTTGCCCAATCGCATTATCCTTTTGAGAACAAAGAGAAGTTTGAGAAGAATTTTCCGGCCCAGTTTATAGCCGAGGGCGTGGACCAAACCCGGGCTTGGTTTTATTATCTTCATGTTTTATCGACCGCGCTCCAAGGTAGCGAGTCGTTCAAGAACGTAGTGGTGAATGGCATTGTTCTGGCCCAAGATGGCAAAAAAATGTCAAAACGTTTTAATAATTACCCTGATCCAATGGAGATGTTTGACAAGTACGGCGCCGACGCGGTTCGGTATTATCTAGCGACATCAACAGTTGTGCATGCCGAGGATCTGAATTTTTCCGAAAAAGGAGTGGAAGAGGTGGTGAAAAAAATATTACTCGTGCTGTATAACGTATTATCGTTTTACAAACTCTATACAGGTGATGAAGTTTCAAGTTTCAAGTTTCAAGTTTCAAGAAATACTCTTGATAAATGGATTATTTCTAAAACAGAACAATTGACAAAAGATATTACCGAAGCGTACGACAATTATGATTTAAATAAGGCCACGCGGCCGATTGCGGAGTTTATAAACGAACTTTCCACGTGGTATCTGCAGTGTTCGCGCGAGCGAATCAAAGATGGCGATACAGAGGCGCTCGCAACACTCAAATGGACATTGGAGAAGCTTGCGCTGGTTATGGCGCCAGTGATGCCGTTTACGGCTGAGTATGTCTGGCAGGAGCTGGGTAATAAAGAGTCAGTGCATTTAGAATCATGGCCTAAAGCAGGAGAGATTGATGAAAAAGTTTTAGAGAAAATGTCTATAGTGAGAAAAGTTGTGGAGATGGGTTTGGCCAAACGGGCAGAAGCTGGCATTAAAGTACGACAACCATTATCTTCGGCAAGAATTCCATCAAAGGGAGAAAAGTTGGAACAAGAATATACTGATCTTATAAAAAATAAGCTTAATGTTAAGGAAGTTAATTACGACTTCAAGATTGATCTTTTTGAAACTATATCTATAGATTCGTCAATTACAATCGAATTAAAACAAGAAGGGATGCTGCGCGAACTGGTGCGCACTATCAATGGCATGCGTAAAACCGCGGGGTTAACTCCCGGCGATGTTATTACTTTGCAATATCAAACCGATTCCGAGGAACTAAAGAAGGTTTTTGCTCAATATGGAGACGAATTAAAGAAGTCGGTTATCGCCAGCGAGATAAAAGAAGGAAAGGGAGGGGAGGAGGTGAATGTTAATGGGGAAAAAGTGAAAATAGAAATAAAGAAATAATTGAATTCGAGAATTCGAGAATTGGTGTGAGCGCGGTTTGTTTTATTTTATAACACTCCAATTCACGGATTCTCGGATTCTCGACACTCGGTGTATGGCTACATACAAGACTAAGGCTATAATACTTTCCTCCTATCCTTATAAAGAGCACGACCGGATAATCTCGTTTTTTTCCGAAAACTACGGCCGCATGGAAGCGCGCGCCCGCGGCACGCGCAAGATAGAAAGCAAGCTGGCCGGCCATCTGGAGCCTTTCATTGAAACCGAATTATTACTGGCGCACGGCAAGCACTGGGATATTTTGGCCGGCAGCCGCACCCTGGAGCCCGCTCAAATCTTACGAAGCCAGCTGGAATTATCCAGTTTGGCCGCGCTTTGCAGCGAGGCGGTAAAACTCATTACCCGTTTTAACGCTCCTGACGCCAGAATTTTCCGGATTTTAAAAAATACTTTTTCGCTGTTGGAAGACGAGCGCCTGACTTTGGCGCACAAGCGGTCGTTGGGAATTTCTTTCTTGTGGCAGATGCTGGCCATTGCCGGCTTTACGCCAGAGCTCACGCGCTGCATCCATTGCCGCAATGCCGCCGAAAACGGAGCTTTCAGTTTTGAGGGCGGCGGCATTTTATGCCCTAACTGCGCTAATCACGATTTATTCGCCATCTCGCTTTCCAGCGGCCTGGTGGCGGAATTGCGCACTAAGTCATTAAGCGACTCCCGGGAAGTGCGGCAGGTGGTTATCGGCTTCTGGCGCCAGGTTGTCGACTACGCTGAATTACGGAGCTGGAAATTTTTAGAGGTCATTAGTTAATTGTCATCCCGACCGACACAAAAAGCGAGGGTCAGTCATATATATGTCTCAAACCTTGTCACTAAATTAAAAGCACAGAGTGATAAGGAGGGAGAGGATCCCTTTATTCATTGCAATTACCAGGGGATCTCTCGGCTTCCTTGTCTAAATTTATTAAACAAGTAAATCGCCTATATAAGTTTCGTTGTTTTTAGCAGTACCTGCCAAGCCTCGAGATGACAATTTAGCAGTATTAGTGTAAATTAGTGGGTAGATATGCAACGGCCCAATGTCACCAAAACCATTACCCAGTTGTACGGTACCGGCCATTTTAACCCCCGGTCTTTTGACCGCCGGCCAAGCGGGCGGCGCCTTTATATTTGGGCGATTTCCTTGTTTTTACTGGCTGTAGCCCTGGCTACGGCTTTGGGTATTTACCTGTTTGCCGGCACCCCGGACAGTTTTACCGGCGAGCGGGTGATATTGGCGTTGGAAGGCCCGATCGGGGTCAAAATAGGCAGCGATGAAACCTACACGCTCCGGATTGCCAATAATGAGGAAGTTGACTTGGAAGGCGCGGAGCTGTTTATTGGTTATACCTCCTCTGAGCGGCCCGGCAACAGCCCGACTTTTCAGATTGTTAAAGCCGATAACCAGGACGTGACTGATGCCAAAAATACCTGGAGCCTGGGAAGCATCAAACAGGGCGAGACGCGGGATTTTCCGTTTTCATTGCGCTTCAGCGGCCAAGAAGGCCAAAGGCTGGCCGTGGCTTTTAATTTGAATGTCAGGCCCAAGGGTTTTTCCAGTGATTATCCCATAAAACTGGAGCAGGAATTCGGTTTGGGCCAGAGCGCGCTCAATTTTGCCATTACCGGACCCACCACGGCCGGGCGCGGCTCTGAAGTGACATTGACCATCGTTATTGAAAAAGGAGAACAGAGCGCTTTTGACAAACTGGAAGACTGGCAGCTGGCCTTGTTTTATCCCGCCAACCTGAAAGATGTTGCAACCGAGCCAGTCAAAAAGGATTCAGATACTTGGCGCCTTGGCGATTTGCCGTTGCAAGATGACGCGTATCATCTGGTAATAAAAGGGAAAGTCGATGGTTCGCTGGGAGACAGGCTGAAGATATCGGCTGAGCTCAAAAATCCCCAAGATTCGAGCCGGAGCTTGAAAGCGGAAAAGGAAATAGTTATTCAAACCACGGCCGCCCAGGTAAAAATTGGCATGCAGCCGGCCTCGGGTAAAAAATTGCAATGGGGCGAAGAGGCTAATTTCAGTATTTTAGTCAACAACACCGGGAACGATGCGCTGTCCAATTTAACGGTGAGCGTCAATTTGGTGGGCGAAGATTTTTGGCGCTCGGATTCGCTGAAAATCGGGGCGAACGGTTTCTTTGAAGGCAATAACGTAATTTGGGACGAAAAAACCACTTCATCACTGGCGTCTTTGGCGGCCGGCGAGACAAGGACTCTAACCTTTTCTTTGTCCACCCGCTCTGAACCTAACGCCAATCTCTCCGGTCTGCCCGCGATTGTTGCCAAAGCTAAACTTACCGCCAAATTGGGCGACGAAGAGATAAAAGTCGAGAGTGATGAGCTCTCATCCAAAGTTTTGGCAAATATTGAATTTGACGTGACTGGCGCTTATGGCAATGGAAATAATCCGCCTTTGCCCGGGCAAGAAACAACTTTTACCGTATTAATGAAAATTGGTCCGACTTCGTCGGAATTAAAAGACGTTTTGGTCAGCGCCGTGTTGCCAAAGAATGTCGCCTGGAAAAGCGATACGGATTATTCCACCGGCGAACTCAAATATTTTTCTGACAGCCGCAAAGTGGAGTGGCGCGCCAGTAAACTGCCAAAACTTGCCGAACCATTAGTTGTCCGTTTTGTGGTTGGCGTTACGAGCGCGAATGAGGTCACTAATAATTTGGTGATAATGCCGCAAACCACTTTGTCGGCCACTGATTCGTTGGTCAACGAGACGCTGGAGCTTTACTCAACCGCGGTGAAGTTGGGAGATATCAAGTAAAACACCAAACACCAATCTCCAATAACCAAGAAAACATCAAATTCCAAAACTTCAAAATTAATTCTTCATTTGGTTATTGATTGTTTGGAGTTTTCTTGGTGTTTGATGTTTGGTTATTGGTGTTTATTTTATGTTTAGAATTTTAAAAAAATCCACAAAATCCAAAGCCCGTATCGGCGTGCTACACACTCAACATGGGGATATAAAGACTCCCTTTTTTATGCCCGATGCCACGCGCGGCGCGGTGAAGAGTTTGGGCAGTGATGATTTAGAGCGCTTGGGGCTGGAATCAATGGTGGTAAATACCTATCATTTGTATTTACAGCCGGGCCTGGAAATTATAAAAAAAGCGCGGGGCGCCCACTCGTTTATGAATTGGCGCCGGCCACTGCTCTCTGACAGCGGCGGGTATCAGGTTTTTTCTTTAATCCACAAAAATAAGGGCTTGGGAAAAATTACGGACGAGAAAGTCATTTTTCGCTCGCCTTTAGATGGCTCAAGCCATGAATTGACTCCAGAGAAATCAATCCAGATCCAGTTTGATCTGGGAGTGGATATGATGGTGTGTTTGGATGATTGCCCGCCCAACGATGCGAGCGTTGAGACTATGTCCGTAGCTATCAGTCGGACAATCGCTTGGGCCAAGCGGTGCAAAGTCGAATTTGAAAAGCAAGTAAAAAAACGCAAGCTCGCTACTAAGCGTCCTTTATTATTTGGCGTGATACAGGGCGGGACTAATTTGGAATTACGGCGCGAGTGTGCCGAGGCTTTAATTGCCATCGGGTTCGATGGTTATGGCTTTGGCGCGCGCCACGTGGATGGAGAAGGTCAGTTTTTGACCAAGCCCCTGCAATTCACGGCTGATATTATCCCCAAAGACAAACTGCGGTTCGGCTTGGGCATTGGCGCGCCGAATGATATCCTCCGCGCGGTTAAAATGGGCTGGGATATGTTCGATTGCGTTATTCCCACGCGCGAGGCCAGGCACGGTAAGTTATACTTAGAAGCGGATACACGCAGATATTTACGCGGATATACGCGGAACTTATTAAACTCTGTCCGCGTCAATCCGCGTTTCAATCCGCGTAAATCCGCTTCTATAAACATAAATAATGCTCGTTTTGCGACTGATTTCACGCCGATCAATATAAAATCGAAGTTACCGGAATTACGAACATACACCAAATCCTATCTCCATCATTTATTCAAAACCCAAGAACCATTGGCTTTGCGCTTGGCCACGCTTAATAATGTGGAGTTTTATCTGGAGCTGATGAGCCAGATCCGGACGCGCATCAGACAGGGGAGTTTGTAAGGATAAAAAAAGCGGCAGGAGGATGGTTGGGCGGACCACCTTCCTGCCGGTACCGACCTCCGGGCGGGCCCGGAGGCGACACTCTCTGCTTCCTGAGGAGGAGGGGCCGCTGTCGAGGACGGCCCTCTTTAGCAAGCAGCAGAGAGAGAATAGATTGGAAGAGCGTAATGGGTTTTTGTTGCCAACCCTACATGCGTCGCCATCGGGGGATACCCTCCAGCTCGCCGTCGGGTTGGCAATCTCACAAGGAGAAGCGCTCTCGGCCTGCTGTTGGGGCAGACCAAGAAGGCCCAGCGAAGGAAGCCATCCTCCGCTGTCTAAATCCTGGCTTTGTTTTGTCATTTTGTCAAGAGTGCAATATTGCTCCAAGCTTTGTTTTATGGTAAATTATGTTTATCTTAAACTATGGCGCATTCTGACTTAATGGAAAAAATAACCACCCTCGCCAAACAGCGCGGTTTTATTTTTGCTGGCAGCGAAATTTACGGCGGCCTGGCCAACAGCTGGGATTACGGCCCTTTGGGCGTGGAATTAAAGAATAATATCAAACAGCGCTGGTGGAAGCGGTTTGTCCAGGATCGGGATGATGTGGTGGGTTTGGACGCGGCGCTCATCATGAACCCAAAAGTCTGGGAAGCTTCGGGCCATTTGTCGAATTTCAGCGACCCACTGGTTGAATGTCGTGAGTGTCATAATAGATTTCGAGCGGATGATTTAAAAAACACCAATAACCAAACACCAAGCACCAAAAAAACACTCCAATTCTCCAATACTCCAATTCTCCAATACAAGTGTCCACAATGCGGGGGCGAATTAACATCTCAGAAACAGTTCAACCTGATGTTCAAAACATTCCTCGGTCCGGTTGAGGATGATTCGGGAATTGTTTATTTTAGGCCGGAAACAGCGCAGGCTATGTTTGTGGATTTCGCGCAGGTGTTGCGCACCACGCGCAAGCGCATTCCATTCGGCATCGCCCAAGCGGGCAAGGCTTTCCGCAATGAGATTACGCCGGGCAACTTTATTTTCCGCACGCGCGAGTTTGAACAGATGGAGATTGAATATTTTATTCAAGAGAAAGATTGGAAAAAGACTTTTGACCACTGGCTCAATGAGATGAAAGACTGGCTGAAAGAACTGGGCGTCAATCCCAAGCGCTTGCACTATGTTGAGATTCCGGATGAAGAGCGGGCGCATTATTCCAAGCGCACGATTGATATTGAGTATGATTTTCCGTTTGGCCAAAAAGAACTGTATGGCCTGGCTTACCGCACTGATTTTGACTTGAAGAACCACATGCAATCGAGCGGGCAGGATTTGCAGTACACGGATCCGGAAACACAGGAGAAATTCGTGCCGCACGTTATTGAGCCTACCTGGGGCGTGGACCGCAGTGTGCTGGTGGCCATGCTTGAGGCTTATCACGAGGAAGAAGCTCCCACGTCTGAAAAAGGGGAGACTGAAACGCGGGTGGTAATGAAGTTCCCTAATTGGCTCGCGCCGATTAAAGTGGCTATTCTGCCATTATCCAAAAAAGAAGAGCTCTCAAAAACGGCCCGCCTGGTTTACGACGAGTTGCGGAAAGATTTTGTCTGCGAGTACGACGAGACGCAATCAATCGGCAAGCGCTACCGCCGCCAGGACGAGATTGGCACCCCGTATTGCGTAACCGTTGATTTTGAATCTTTGGACGACAAGCAGGTGACTATCCGCGAACGCGACAGCATGAAACAGGAGAGAGTAGCTATCGCGGAACTCGCGGCTTATCTAAAAGAAAAGTTGTCATAAAATGTCAAATAACAAAGCTCAAATGCCAAATGAATGTCAAAATTTTAATGACAAATTAATTTGACATTTAAGCATTTGACATTCATTTGAACTTTGGATTTTGACATTTGGATTTTTTATTTATGTTCTCCCAGCACAAGCTTTCCAACGGAATCCGATTAATATTCTCGCCCCACCCCGGAACAGCCGCGGTTTCGCTTTTGGTTATGGTACGGGTTGGCTCGCGCAGCGAAGAGCCGGGGCAGGGCGGTATTTCCCATTTTGCCGAACACTTGATGTTCAAAGGCACCAAGAAACGTCCTAATACTCTTATTATTTCCCAGGAATTGGATTCAGTCGGGGCGGAATACAACGCCTTTACCGGTAAAGATCAGACCGGCTATTACATCAAGTCCGCGTCAGCCAATCTGGAGCTGGCCGTGGATATGCTCTCCGATATGCTCGCCAATTCTCTTTTTGACGCCCAGGAAATTGAGCGTGAGCGCGGCACTATCCTCGAGGAGATTAATATGTACGAGGATAATCCCATGGCCAAGGTGGAAAATTTGTTTGAAGAAGATTTTTTCGGCAAAAACACCCCGCTGGGCCGCTATATTATCGGCACCCCGCAAACGGTCCGCGCTATTAAACGCGATCAAATTGTTAAATACTGGCAAGAGCATTACGTGGGCGAGAATATGGTGATTGCTTTGGCCGGCAATTTTAATTCCCAAAAAGCGCTCTCTCTCATCAAAGCCAAGTTTGGCAGTCTGCCCCGCGGCCGGTTCAATGCGGTCAAGAAGATAACAAAACTTCCCGAGCGCCCTAAATTCGCGGCTCACTACAAAAAAACCAATCAAGGCCATTTGATTTTAGGTTTTCCGGGAATTTCTTATACTGACAAGAATCGTGAAGCGTTGGGGCTTTTGGCCACCATCTTGGGCGGCAACATGAGCTCGCGCCTGTTTATCAGCGTCCGCGAGCGGCTGGGGCTGTGCTATTTTATCCGGGCCTCTCTGGAGGCTTATGAAGAGACCGGCGCTTTTTCCATTCAGGCCGGTTTGGATCTGGGAAAAATCAGCCAAGCCCTTAAGGCCATTTCCCTGGAACTTAAAAACGTCAAACAGGGTGGAGTTAAAAAAGAGGAGCTCTCCAAAGCCAAGCAATACATTAAAGGCAAAACCGATTTGAGCCTGGAGGAATCGTTGGACGTGGCCTCTTTTTACGCCAAACAAGTGCTCTGGCATCGCGAGGTGCTTACCCCGGAGCAGGCTTTAAAGCGCGTCTTTAGCGTGAGCGAGAAGGATATCAGCCGCCTGGCCAAACAAGTGCTGGACAAGCGGCAGCTAAATCTGGTTATGCTTTCGCCATTCAAAAGTTTAAAGCAATTTGCCAGGCATATTGATATTTAGTATAATTAATGCATGGCTAATCCATTCCGCGACCCCAAGGATAGCGTAACTATCCACATTTCTTCGCTAAGCATCTTTAAGGTGCTGGCGGTGTTTTTGATTTTAGCTTTTGTTTATCTGGTTTGGGATATTATAGTTCTCTTGTTTGTTTCTTTGCTGTTCGCGGCCTCGCTTACCCCGGCGATTGATTGGCTGGAGCGCAAGAAAATTCCGCGCACGGCCGGCATTCTGTTGATTTACGTGGCCACTTTGCTGTTTTTGAGCTTGGTGGCCGTGCTTATTATTCCGCCAATCACCGAGCAGATTCAGCAGCTGGCCGGCACTTTCCCTGTGTATTATGAGCGTTTTTTGCAGAGTTTCGGCGATATCAGGCTGCAGAGCAATGTGGGAACAGCGCTGCAGCAGAATCTGACTTCTGTCGGCCAAACCCTTTCGGGCTATACCGGCGGGGTCTTTAGCCTGGTTACCGGCTTGTTTGGCGGCATAATCACTTTCATAACCGTGCTGGTGCTTACTTTTTACTTTGTCGTCAAAAAAGACGGGCTGAAAAATTTTGTCCAGTCGCTAACACCCATTAAATACCAAAAATACGCGGTTAGCGTCTTTTTGCGCATTCAGGATAAATTGGGCTTGTGGCTGCGGGGACAGCTGCTTCTGTCGGGCATTATTTTCCTGATTACTTTAATCGGCTTGCTGGTTTTGGACGTGCGCTACGCTTTGGTGCTGGCCTTGATTGCCGGCATTACCGAGGCTATACCGTTCGTGGGTCCGTTTATCGGCGCGGTGCCGGCCGTATTTTTGGCTTTCATGGAATCGCCCATCAAAGGCGTGTTTGTGTTAATACTTTATATTGTCATCCAGCAGCTGGAAAATAGTATTATCGTGCCCAAGGTTATGCAAAAGGCCGTTGGCCTGAATCCGATTGTGGTAATGGTGGCCATACTTTTGGGCGCTAAGCTGGCCGGGGTTTTGGGGGCGCTTTTGGCCATTCCCGTGGCCACGGCCGTCATGGTGGCGGCCCGCGACTGGTTTGGATTCGGCACCACCGGAGAAGAAACCGGAGAGGCATGAAGTTCTACATAACAACCACTCTACCTTACGTTAACGCCGAGCCGCATCTGGGCTTTGCCTTGGAAATAGTGCTCTCAGACGTTATTGCCCGTTACCAGCGCGCGCTGGGCAGCGAGGTCTTTTTTAATACCGGCACCGATGAACACGGCTTGAAGATTTATAACAAAGCCCGGGAACAGGGCAAAGAGCCGCAAGCTTATGCCGACGAATACGCGGCCAAGTTCGACCAGCTCAAGGCCGCGCTTAATTTAAGCTATAACGCTTTTATCAGAACCACGGACGCGCACCATATCAAGGCGGCTCAAGAGTTCTGGCTTCGTTGCGTAGCCGCGGGCGATATTTACAAAAAGAATTACAAAATAAAGTATTGCGTGGGCTGTGAGCTGGAAAAAACCGACTCCGACCTGGCGGAGGGGCGCTGCCCTCTGCACCCGGATAAAGAGCTGGAATTTATTGAGGAGGAAAATTATTTTTTCCGTTGGTCGCGCTTTCAGGATCCGTTGTTAAAGCTTTACCGCGAGCAGCCCGATTTTGTGGTGCCGGATTGGCGGCAGAAGGAAATTTTTAACTTTGTCGAGTCGGGCTTGGAAGATTTCAGCATCTCCCGCCTAAAAACTAAAATGCCCTGGGGCATTCCGGTGCCCGATGATCCGGAGCAGGTGATGTATGTCTGGTTTGACGCGCTCATAAATTATATTTCCACTCTGGGCTGGCCCGAGGACGAAAATAATTTTAAAGATTATTGGCCCGGCATTCAAGTGGCTGGAAAAGATAATCTGCGCCAGCAGAGCGCCATGTGGCAGGCCATGCTGATGTCGGCCGGGCTGCCTAATTCAAAACAGATTTTAATTCACGGCTTTATAACGTCCGGCGGGCAGAAAATGTCCAAGAGCCTGGGCAATGTGGCCGATCCTTACGATCTGGTCGCGAAGTATGGCACTGATGCTGTCCGCTATTATCTGCTCGCTGATATTCCGCCTTTTGAAGACGGTGACTTTACTTTGGAAAAATTCAATCAGCGTTATAACGGCGATCTGGCCAATGGCTTGGGCAATTTGGTGGCGCGGGTGGCTACACAGCTTGAGAAAGATAATATTGAACTCTCTTTGTCGCCAGCCGGCAATAAAGAGCTGTCAAAACGCGTGGCCGATAAAATGAAGGATTATCATTTTAACGAGGCCTTGAATGAATTATGGCAAGTGCTCCGAGCGGCCGATGAAAAGTTGGGCCGCGAGAAACCCTGGGAGCTTAAGGAGGCCAAAGAGAAAAAAGCCGTTTTAGAGCCAGTGGCTCAAGATATCCTGAATGTGGCTAATTTACTGCAGCCGTTTTTGCCGTCAACAGCCGAAAAAATCATAAAACAATTCAGCGCCAAGCAGATTAAAAAAGGCGAGTCCTTGTTCCCCAGAAAAGATTAGTTTGGTATAATAATATCAATATGCCCATTATTGATTACATATTACTGGCTATTTTGGCTTACTTTTTCCTGTGGGGTTTTCGCAAGGGATTAATTCAGGCTGTGGGCAGTTTCGCGGGTTTGGTAGTGGCTGTGGTAATAGCCAGCCGCTATTTTGACGTGGCGGCCATAAAGTTCGGGCATTATGTCGGGCTGGGCAATAACGAGAATTTGGCCAGGATAATCGCTTTTATCGTGCTTTTGATTCTGGTCAACCGCCTGGTAATGCTGATTGTGGCCATGGTGGCCAAATCTTACAATGCCATGGCCGTGGTGCCGGGCATGAAGCTTGGCAACCGGCTTTTGGGCGCGGCCTTGGGCTTGATTGAGGGCGCGGTAATGCTGGGGCTGATTATCTATTTTTCCAGCCGTTTTCCGTTCGGTGCGCTGGTGGAAAGATTTTTAGTTGATTCCCAGGTGGCGCCGATTGTGCTCTCAATTTCCAAAATAGTCCAGCCGTTTTTACCCGAAGCCATCCGCCAGATACAGGGGTTGATATAATGTTAATTGATACTCATTGCCATCTATCATTCAAAGCTTTTGATGATTCGTGGACCGATGTGATCAAGCGCGCGCGAGAGAAGGGGATTCAGATGATCTGCGTCGGAGCGGCCCGCTCCACGAGCGAAAAATCAATCGCCATCGCCGAGAAAAGTGATGGCGTTTTTGCCGCTGTCGGACTTCACCCGACGCATACGGACGAAGTTTTCAATTACGAGTGGTTCAGTCAGGCGGCGGAAAATCCAAAAGTGGTGGCTATTGGCGAGACAGGAATAGATCATTTTCATCTCGATGATAGTCCACGTCATCCCGAGCTTGTCGAGGGATCTCAGGGTAAGCCGCGAGACCCTTCGACTCCGCTCCGCTCCGCTCAGGGTGACGGTAAAAGACGAGCCATCATTTTACAGAAGCAGGAAGATTTATTGCGCCAGCATTTGACTATTGCCCAGGAAAAAAAGCTGCCTGTCATTTTGCATTCTCGTGATGGCAAGCACGAGCAGGGTGGGGAGGCCTATGATCATTTATTGCAGGTGGTAAAGGATTTCGGGTATTTCAACTGCGTGCTTCATTGCTTTGGCGGCAGATGGGAAACAGCCAAAAAGGTATTGGATGCGGGTTTGATGATTTCATTCACCGGCATTGTCACTTTTAAAAACGCCAGTGAGTCGCTCAAAGAGGTTGTCAGAAACGCGCCTTTAGACAGATTTATGATTGAAACTGATTCGCCCTACCTCTCGCCGGAGCCGTATCGCGGGAAAGAAAATGAGCCGGCTTTTGTCGAATATATAGCCCGCGGCATTGCCCAAATCCGCGGTGTGGATTATGATACTATAGTTCAAGCCACAACCGAGAATGCCAAGAGATTCTTTAAAATATAATGACAAATGTCAAAATCCAAAGTTCAAATCAAGGCCAAATGATTAAATGTCAAATAAACATTTTTTCATTAGGATTTTGACATTCATTTGGCATTTGAGCTTTGGTATTTGGATTTTTTTATGGAAACTACCCTAATAGTAATTATTATTGTTTTAATGCTTGGTTTTGGCACTGCACTTTTTATTTTACTAAAAAAATTGGGACAGCAAAAGCCAGCTGACGCCACTGGATTGCAATTCTTGCAAAACCAGATGAACGAAATGTCGCGGGTTTTAGACAGCAAACTCTCGGAATCCAATAAGATGCTGCAGGAGCAATTCGGCCAGTCCTCGCGGGTGATTCAGGGCATAACCGGCCAAAGCCATCAGATTCTCAAAGATGTCACCGAGCGCTTAGTTAAGCTGGATGAGACTAATAAACAGGTGGTGAACGTGGGTGACCAGATAAAATCATTGGAGGCCATACTTAAAAATCCCAAACAGCGCGGAGTGCTAGGGGAGTATTATCTGGAAAATGTGCTAAAAAACGTGCTGCCTCCAGGTTCGTACCAGATGCAGTATAAGTTTAAAGACGGCGAGATAGTGGACGCCGTGGTGTTTATCGGCGAAAAAATAGTGCCCGTGGATTCCAAATTTTCTTTGGAAAATTACAACCGCGTCTTGAGCGCAGCTGACGACGAAACGCGCGAGCGCCACGAAAAAGCTTTTAAAGCCGATTTAAAAAACCGTATTGACGAAACTTCCAAATACATCCGCCCCAACGAGGATACCATGGATTTCGCTTTTATGTTCATTCCGTCCGAGGGCATTTATTACGATTTATTGATTAACAAAGTCGGGGCCGTAAAAATTTCCACCGAGGATTTAATCGAGTACGCTTTCAAACAAAAACACGTGATTATTGTTTCCCCAACGTCATTTCTGGCTTATCTGCAGACTGTGCTGCAGGGCATGAAAGCGCTGCGCATTGAAAAAGACGCCATGGCCATCAGAAAGAATGTTGAACAATTGGGCAAGCATATCGTAAACTACCAGGAATTCGTGAAAAAGCTGGGTTCCAACCTTTCAACCACGGTCAATGCTTATAACACGTCTTATAAAGAATTGGGTAAAATAGATAAAGACGTGATGCGCATTACCGAGCGCGCCGAGACTATGGTCGAGCCGCTCGCGATAGATAAGCCCGGTTTGGAGGAAGAGAATGGATAACGCTTATCTGCAGACAATTCTGGCGGCCACGACTCCGATTGGGGAGCTCAGATTGGCTATTCCGCTGGCTTTGGGCTCGTTTAAGCTCTCGGTGGCGGAGGCGTTCACATTGTCAGTTCTGGGCAATATGGTGCCCGTGGTTTTTTTGCTGCTTTTTTTGGATCCCGTTTCTAATTTTCTCTCAAAGCGCTTTGAGTTCTGGCGGCGGTTTTTTGACTGGCTGTTCGCGCGCACCCGCCGCAAAATTAAGGGCCATTGGGAAGTTTATGGCTATATTGCCTTGGTTGTTTTTGTGGCCATACCCTTGCCTTTAACCGGCGCCTGGAGCGGGGTGGCGGCCGCTTATTTATTGGGGATTCCGTTTTGGCGGGCTTTGGGATTGGTTTTTTGCGGGGTATTAATAGCCGGGGTAGCGGTTACTTTGGCCAGTTTAGGGGTAATGCGTGTTTTTTAGCCGCCTTTTTAGCACTTTTCCGGGGAAAAATCAAGGGTCTATGGATCATTGACACAAAAGGACTTATAAATAATCATAAAGAGTGAATTTAATTACCTTTTTTTATGGATGAGCCCGGGCCTCACAAAACAACGGACAGGCAGTATTATCTTTTTGGCTTAAAGATTGCGGGCGATTTTGGGGCCGTAATAGCGGTTCCAGTGGTCGTGTTTGTGTTTATCGGCCGCGCTCTGGATGAACGGTATAGCCAAGGCTGGCTTTTCACGATTTTAACCTTTGTGGCGGCTGCTGTGCTATCTGGCGTTATTATTTACCGCAAAGCTAAGAGATATGGTCAGGAGTATCAAAAATTAGATGAGAGGAAATAATGTCATTGCGAGCGAAGCCAGCAGGCGTAGCGAAGCAATCTTACAGGCGCATTGAAGATAATGATAAAGAAGAACCATCTTAATTGCATTTGTAGGATTGCTTCGGTCGCGAGTACGCTCCCTCGCAATGACAAAACATATGGAGTTTCATATCCCAACCCTAGCTCCGGAAGTCGTGTTTAATCTCGGCGGCTTGCCCATAACCAACACCATTGTGAACACCTGGCTGGCGATTCTGATTTTTTTGGTTATCGGCGTGTTCATTTACGGGGAGCTTAAGCTTCGGCCCGGAAAACTGCAGAATTTTTCCGAGTATTTTTTGGAAATCATGATGGGGTATTTTGACCAAGTGACCGGCGACAGAAAAAAAACCATAAAATTTTTGCCCATTGTCGGTTCGGTGTTCTTTTTCATTCTGCTTTCCAACTGGCTGGGATTATTGCCCGGCACTGGCAGCATAAAACTGGGGCATAATTTTTTGCTGCGGAGCGCCAATACGGATTTGAATTTAACCGCGGCCATGGCCATCTCGGCTGTTGTGCTTTCCCATATTTACGGATTTATTACCGTAGGCGTTTTTGCCCATTTGAATAAATTCATCCAAATCGGCACATTTATAAAAAGTTTGCGTCATGGCCCAATCGCGATTTTTACCGCTGTCATTGAGCTGGGCGTGGGCCTGATTGAAATAGCGAGTGAGCTGGCTAAAGTGCTTTCTCTCTCCTTGCGGTTGTTCGGCAACATTTTTGCCGGCGAAGTCTTATTGACGGTTATGGCGAGCCTGGTCGGCTTGGTTGTGCCCACGCCTTTTATGCTGCTGGAATTGCTGGTGGGAGTGGTGCAAGCCGGCGTGTTTTCCATGCTGACCTTGGTGTATCTGACGGTTATGACAACAGAGCCGGTACATGAGGAAGCGCATTAAAAGGCTACGAATACGAATCAGTACGAATATACGAATAATTATTTTAATCAGTACTGCGAGAGCGAGGTTAAATATATTTTCCCCTCGACTGGAGTGGTGCTTATAGAAAGGTAGTAATTATGGAACATGAATCAATCGTGGTTATGGCCAAAGCCTTTGCCATCGCCATTGGCGGACTGGGTCCGGCCCTGGCTATCGGCCGGCTGGTGGCCAAAGCGCTCGAATCAATCGGCCGCAATCCCGAGGCCGCGGGCAAGGTGTTTGTGCCTATGCTTTTGGGCGCGGCTTTTGCCGAAGCCATCGCTATTTACGCTTTAGTGGTGGTGTTTACTTTAAAGTAGTTTTATAGAGGCCGGATTTCCTCCGAGGTCCGGCTTTATAAGATTATTTTTATCATGTCATTGCGAGCGAAGCGAAGCAATCCCAGAATTAATATTGGGATCGCCACGGTCGCCCCGCAAGATGCGGGGCTCCCTCGCGATGACAAATAGCTTATGATTTTCATCGACATCGTCCATGCTTCATCCGAAGCGGCCACTGAGGCCGCGGAGGTCCAGACCGGGATTTTAGGCTCCTTGGGCCTGGATCCTAAGCTTTTTTTGTTCCAGCTTATCAATTTTATAATTGTGGCCCTTATTTTGTGGTTTTTGATTCTCAAGCCATTAACCAAGAAATTGGCCGAGCGGCAGAGGGTCATTGATGAGAGTTTGGATAATGCCAAAAAAATCCAGGATAATTTGGGGCGCAGCGAGCAGGATTATCAAAAGAGGCTGAAAGAAGCCAGGCAAGAAGCCGAAAAGATTCTTGAGCGCGCCGGGCTAGATGCAGCCGGTTTTTCCGAAGAAATGAAAGCCAAAGCCAAAAAAGAAATTGAGAACCTGGTGGCAGAGGCCAAGCGCAACATCCAGCATGAGAAGGACGAGATGGTGGCCGGATTAAAACGCGAAACCGCGGATTTGGTGGTATTGGCGCTGGAGAAGATTTTAGAAGAAAAAATGACGGCTGAACAGGATAAAAAGATGATTGGGGAAATAGTAGGAAAGTTAAAGGGTTAATTTATGAAAAAAAGAAATCCCATTGCCTATGCCCGCGCCCTTTACGAAGCCACAGACGGCTTATCCGGCAAGAATTTGTCGGTTGTGATTGGGCGGTTTGTGGCTCTGTTAGGGCAGCACCAAATGCTCAAAAGCGCCAACCGCATAATTGCCGAGTTTGAGCGCTTATCCAAAGAGCGCGCCGGCATTGTGGAAATTCAGATTATAGGCAGCCGCGAGTTGCCAGCCGCCACTGTCAGCCAGATTAAGAAAGTTTTTGGAGAAAAAGTGGAAGCTACTATGTCCGTTGAACCGGCGCTTTTGGGAGGAGTGGTGGTTAAAACTAGGGATACAATCTTAGATGGAAGTTTGAGAACACAATTAGTAAACTTAAAAATGAAATTAATAGGTTAAGGGTAGGGGTTGGCAGTAGGTCTGGTAGTAAGGTTTGGGTTACCAACAACTTAACCCTATTTCTAGACTTACCGCTTACCCTTACCCCTAACCTAAATAAATATGTCCATAAACACCATAGTAGACCAATTAAAGAAACAGATTACTGATTTTGAAAAGAACGTCCAGGTCGAAGAAATCGGCAATGTCATTGAAATCGGTGACGGCATTGCCCGCATGAGCGGGCTCACTAAATGCCAGGCCAGCGAGATGCTGGAATTTCCAAACAAGACTTTTGGCGTGGCTTTGAATCTTGAGGAAGAAACCATCGGCGCCGTGCTGTTGGGCGAATACAGCCACCTGAAAGAAGGTGATGTTGTTAAGCGAACTGGCCGCATTCTTTCCGTGCCGGTTGGAGAGGAGCTGATCGGCCGCGTGGTTAATCCTCTAGGGGAGCCGATTGACGGGCTCGCGCCATTAAAGTCCAAAACTTTTTATCCGATTGAACGCATTGCCCCCGGGGTCATGACCCGCCAGCGGGTCAGCCAGGCCGTGCAAACCGGCATTAAGTCCATTGACGCCATGATCCCGATTGGCCGGGGTCAGCGCGAGTTGATTATCGGCGATAGGCAAACCGGCAAAACCGCCCTGGCGATTGATACTATCTTGAACCAAAAAGGGCAAGACATGATTTGTGTTTACGTGGCCGTGGGGCAGAAAGAATCCAAAGTGGCCCGTTTGGTGGCCAAGCTCAAGGAAGCCGGAGCCATGGATTACACGATTGTGGTTTCAGCCTCAGCGTCCGACCCGGCTTCGCTTTTGTACATTGCTCCCTACGCCGGCGTGGCCATGGCCGAGTATTTTATGGACCAGGGCAAAGACGTTTTGTGTGTTTACGATGATTTATCCAAGCAAGCCTGGGCTTACCGCGAGATTTCTTTGCTTCTGCGCCGTCCGCCTGGCCGCGAGGCCTATCCCGGGGATGTGTTTTATTTACACTCTCGTCTACTTGAGAGAGCATGCCGCCGCAATGCCGAAGCCGGCGGCGGTTCCATCACGGCTTTGCCGATTATTGAAACCCAGGCCGGCGACGTGACCGCTTATATTCCGACTAACGTTATTTCCATCACCGATGGCCAGATTTTCCTGGAAAGCGATTTGTTCTTCCGCGGCATTCGGCCGGCTCTGAACGTCGGCATTTCCGTGTCCCGCGTGGGTTCAGATGCCCAGATTAAACCCATGAAGAAGGTAGCCGGCAAGATGAAATTAAACATGGCCCAGTTCCGCGAAATGGAGGCTTTTGCCCAATTCGCCAGCGACCTGGACCCGGAAACCAAAAAACAAATTGATTTGGGCCAGCGCTTGGTCGAAGTCTTAAAACAGCCGCAATATCAGCCCATGCCCGTGGCCAACCAAGTGGCGGTTCTCTACGCCGTGTCCAATGGTTATGCCAATCAAGCGGAAGTCAAAGACATCCGTGACTGGGAAGCCAAGTTCCATAAATATATGGATAAGTCGCACAAAGGCTTGTTGGCTAAGATTGGAAAAGCCGAGTGGGATGAAAAGATAGAGCAGGAATTAAAAGCCGCGTGCGAGGATTTTAATAAGTAGAAAAAATGCCTGTCAACACTAAAACAATCAAGCGCCGCATCAAGTCCGTCGGCTCAACCAAAAAGATTACCAAAGCCATGGAAATGATTTCGGCTGTCAAGATGCGCAAAGCCGTGGCCAATGATCTGGCCAGCCGCACTTACGCGAGTTTGGCCTGGCAAATGCTTTCTGATATCGCGGCCAAAACCGGGGTGGCTTACCATCCTTTGATGGCCCGGCGCAAGGAAATAAAAAATATCGGCTTGGTTTTAATAACTTCAAACCGGGGTTTGGCCGGAGGCTTTTCCAGCCGCCTGCTTCAAGCCGTGCACGAATACATTAAAAAAGCCGAAGCCGAAACCAAGGCCAAAACCGAGGTGATTGTGCTTGGCCGGCGGGGCCAAAAGATTTATCATCGTTTCAGGCACCAGGTGGTAGCTGAATTTGATAAGGTTGATTTAACCGTCCGCGTTGAGGAGATTTTGCCGCTCGCGACCATGGTGACCAAGGATTTTATCAATAAAAAATACGACAAGATTATTCTGGCTTATACTGATTATATTTCGCCATTAAAACAAGTGCCTCAGCTTAAAGAGCTTTTGCCGCTTGAGGCCGCCAAAACCGAGAGCGCGGGCAATGACTGGCAGTTTATTTTCGAGCCCAATCCACGCGAGGCTTTAAACGTTCTGGTGCCCAGGCTGGTGGAAATGCAGATTTACCAGGCTGTTTTGGAATCAGACGCTTCCGAGCACTCAGCCCGCATGCTGGCCATGCGCAACGCCACTGACGCGGCCGAAGACATGATTAGCGAATTACAACATTCATATAACAAAGCCCGGCAGGCAGCGATTACGCAAGAGATAGCGGAAATTGTGGGAGGCGTAGCTGCGCAGGAATAACTAACTACGGATTACTGATCTGTACGGATATACAGATGTTTTCTAAAGAAGTATAAACAATTTCCATAGTAAAGTAAGATAAAGTAGTATCCGTATATCCGTATTTATCCGTAATCAGTAGTTAGTATGAACAAAGGTACAATCACGCAAATTATCGGTGTCGTAGTCGATGTCCGATTCCCGGAACAATTACCCAATCTTTACAGTGCCCTGGAAACCAAACTGCCGAATGGCCAAAAGCTGATTTTGGAAGTGGAACAGCATCTGGGAGCGAGCATGGTGCGCACCGTGGCCATGTCTACCACTGACGGCCTCTCCCGCGGCAATGAAGTAATTGATTTAGGCCACCCGATTATGGTGCCGGTTGGCCCAGAAACATTAGGCCGTATGTTTAACGTGACCGGCGAGCCGATTGACGGCTTGGGAGATCCCAAAACCAAAAAAAGCTATCCTATCCACCGCCAGGCGCCGGATTTTACCAAACAGTCCACTAAGTCCGAAGTGCTGGAAACCGGCATCAAGGTTATTGATTTAATCTGCCCGTTTTTGAAAGGCGGCAAAGTCGGCTTGTTCGGCGGCGCCGGGGTGGGCAAGACCGTGGTTATTCAGGAATTAATCCGCAACATTGCCCAGGAGCATGGCGGTTATTCCATGTTTGCAGGGGTGGGGGAGCGCTCCCGCGAGGGAAATGATTTGTACCGCGAAATGAAAGAGAGCGGTGTTTTGGCAAAAACCGCGCTTATTTTTGGCCAGATGAACGAACCCCCGGGAGCTAGGGCGCGCGTGGCTTTATCCGCTCTGGCCATGGCTGAATATTTCCGCGACGAGGAAGGCCGCGATTTACTGCTTTTCATTGATAATATTTTCCGCTTTACCCAGGCCGGTTCCGAAGTGTCAGCCCTGCTTGGCCGCATGCCTTCAGCTGTGGGTTATCAGCCGACTTTGGCCAGTGAAATGGGCGCTTTGCAGGAACGCATTACTTCCACTGATAAAGGCTCCATCACTTCAGTCCAGGCCGTGTACGTGCCGGCCGATGACCTGACTGACCCGGCGCCAGCCACCACGTTCGCGCACTTGGATTCCACCGTGGTTTTGAACCGGTCTTTGACCGAGCTGGGCATCTACCCGGCCGTGGATCCGTTGGATTCCAATTCCACAATTTTAGATCCGAACATTGTCGGGGAAGAGCATTACCGCACCGCCACCGAGGTCCAGCGCGTGCTGCAGCGTTATAAAGATTTGCAGGATATCATTGCCATCTTGGGCATGGAAGAATTATCTGATGAAGATAAAATCACCGTGTCCCGGGCGCGCAAAATCCAGCGTTTCCTTTCCCAGCCTTTCTTTGTGGCTGAAACTTTCACCGGCACTGAAGGCAAATACGTGCCTGTTGTCGAAACCGTAAGAGGCTTCCGTGAGATTCTGGACGGCAAGCATGATGATAAAGGGGAGCAGATGTTTTATATGAAGGGCTCTATTAATGATGTAAAGTAGAAGCGGATTAACGCGGACGGCAACGCGGATAAATGCGGAGGGTATGATTCTGTACGAAAAAGAAACTTATAAGATACGCGGTGCGTGTTTTCGGGTCTGGAAAGAATTCGGTGGGGCGTTTAAAGAGAGTGTTATTGAAAGGTCGCTATTAATAGAATTTCAAGAATTAGGTTTTAAAATCGATTCACAGAAAAAAATTCCACTTTACTACAAGAATAAAAACGTCGGTACCTACATACCCGATATAGTCATAGACGATAAAATACTTATTGAATTAAAAGCAAAGCCATTTATTACCAAAGAGGATCAAAGACAGTTCTGGTTATACCTCAAGGCCACTGATTATAAATTAGGCTTACTAATAAATTTTGGGCCAGATAAACTATCCATCAATCGTCGTATCTACGATGAGGCGCGTCAAAAACATCCGCGTCTTTCCGCGTAATCATCCGCATTAATCCGCTTCTATGATAAATTTCAAAATAATCACCCCGGAACGCGTTGTCTTCGAAGACGCCATCGACCAGGTCACCATGATGACCCGCGATGGCGAGATTACGGTTTTACCTAATCATATTCCATTGGTGACAATTTTGCAGCCCGGGGAGCTTTGTTGCAAAAAAGGGAGTGAGGAATATTCTTTGGCCTCCTCCGGCGGTTTTGTGGAAGTGCGGCCGGATAATTCAGTGATTGTGCTGGCTGACACGGCCGAGCGCGCCGAGGAAATAGATATTACCCGGGCCGAAGAAGCCCATCAGAAGGCGCTAAAGCTTATGGGCGAAGCGCGCGACAAAGAAGAAGTTGATTACGCGGCTTTGCAGGCCAAACTGGAAAAAGAATTCGCCCGTTTGCGCGTGGGTAATAAATACCGCAAGTTGCCGCCGAAACAATAGAGGTGTCATCCTGGAGGGAGCGAAGCGACCGATAGGATCCATCTTTGTTAAAAAAATTCTGGATTCTATCGCCCCGCAAGATGCGGGGCTCCAGAATGACAATAAAAAAAGAGCCCTGAATCACATCCGTGTGTCAGGGTCTCTTGAGGTGCGAACCCGCTTTCGTGCGGGTTAGTTGGTGCTTGCGGTGGCAGGGATCTCCTTGAGCTCTCTGCGCCACTTCGCCGCGCCTTCATACTCCTCCTGGCGGAGGTTTGGGTTGCCGAAGATGGCTCGCTGGTTCTCGATGTGGGCCATCATGTCCGCGAGGGCGTGGTTCATGTCCTTGGCCTTGGTGTTCTGGCAGCGCATGGCCACCTTCACGCCGCTGATCCGGAAGAGAAGTCCCTCCTTGGCGGCCTCGCCGAGCTCGCCGTTATCAACCAGGCCGGCGATGTGTTGGAGTCGCAGGCGGCACTTCACGGCTTCGATGCGCTCGCGAACTTCCGCGCGCGGGATGCCGTCGGCGCTCGCCAGCACCTCAACGAGCGTGCTGTCCTTGGTGTTGTCAAAGGCGATAAGGCTGTTGATGTGGTTGAGCGCTGGGTCGCCCAACTCATCGCAGTAGCCGGCCTGCTTCCAGGCCAGCCGGGCGTCCTCCCTCTTGCGTTCATTGTCCCGCGCGTCAGACTGAATCCCGGTGATGAGGACAGCCAGAGCGATGAGGCAAAAGCAGATCCCCAGGATCAAGGACAATATCCGTTTGGACCGGTTGTTGTCGGCAGGATTCGCAGAGCTCATCAGCACACCTTCCTTTCGCGATGGTGGAAGTGAGGTTCAGGCGCCGTGCGGGCCATTAGGAATCGGGATAGCGGTTGGTGGCGCTCCAGCCGGTTCCTGCGCTGGAGCGGGCGGGGGCGGTTCTGCTTTCTTCAAGACCTGCCAGATGCCGGCCAGGTAGGCCAGCATGAGCGCCAACGGCGAGAGGGCGTTATACCAGAATTTCTGGTTCGCGCCCACTACCAGCACGACCTCCACAACAACGGCTATAGCGCAGATGGCCATAACCGCCGAGAGAACAACGCGCCCGAGCCTTTGCTGATGGAAGCAGAGGTAGGACCAGAGAGCCAGGGCGATCCCGGCATACAGCGCCCAGGCCATCTCACCGTATACATTCACGCCTTCAAAGGATCGCGCCATGGCGCGGCCCACTTCCTCGGCCGCCTGGATGATGCCCAGGCCAAAGCCGATTACCAAGGCGAGGATGGTGATGCCGATGAGCGGCCAAGGACGTTTGAGCACCCGTTCGCGCACGAAGGCCAAAATCATCTCCTGGGCATCTTGCTGGGTTTTTTTCCAGACCAAGGACATGATTGGCACCATGATTGCGGTGATGATCCATTTGAGAAGCCTTGAGCGCCACATAGGGCACCTCCATTTTTTCAAGATAGGGTGGTTTAGGGTGTTTATTGGATTGTGGCAAGGTTCGTTTAACAGATTAATATACAATAATTTAACTGATAAAGTCAAATAACCTCACCCTATCCCTCTCCTTAGTAAGGAGAGGGAAAAAGAGAAAACAAAAAAAAGAGCCCTGAGTCACATCCGTGTGATCAGGGTCTCTTGAAGGGCGAACCCGCTTCCTTGCGGGTTTAGCGATGGTCATGGTCAGTAGGAGATCGGCGGCTCGGCGGCCTGGCCGGCGGCGCAGGCGCGGATGGCTATCTTCTCCACCTCTTCGGTGAATTGGAGGAATATTGTTTCCTCTAATGACTTTGTCAGCACCCCCATGGCGTACTTATTCGCCTTTGCCCGCAAGGCCAAGGCGAGCAGGCCAGGGTTAATGCGGGTGGCAGCGACAATCTCCTCTGCGGAGTTGCCGTAGCCCTTGGCCGCGCGGACAGCCCACGTCATGTTACGTGGATTGTCCTTAGTGTTGGTCGCGGATATGGTCGCGAGGCGAGGATTACTGAACATCATCACCTGCCAGGTCGCGCTCGCCAGAGACACGTCCTTTTTCAGTTGCTTGAGCTCGGTCTCGTCCTTGATGGCTCCGCCGATGTGGCCTGAGCCTCTTTTCTCCAGGAATTCCAGTTCAGACTGCATCCGGGAAAAATAGACCGCATCCGCGGAGTGGTAGGACGGGTTCAGGATCAGCGCGACATGGTTCTTCATTTGCTGAATCCTGCCCCACTCGGCGTTCAGGGCCGCTTCCTCGCGGCTGGAGGCGCAACCCAGGATGACTGCAAGGAGAGCGAGGGCGAAAAAGCGAATGCGTCCGTTCATCTTACACCTTCCTTTCGAAGGCTTGAGTTGTGTTAGAACGATGTTAGTCTTTCTTCAGCACCCTAGCATAGCTAGCGAGCTAAAGAAAGCAGGGGAGGAAATCGCGATGAGTTGCGATTCCTCCCCATGTGCGAACCCGCTTCCTTGCGGGTTTTATCGGTGTTTACATATCGCCGAGTGTCGTTGTCTCGGCTGTGGGCGCCGGGTTGCTGGCCGCCGCATTGGCGACCTTTTCGGCCTCCCTCATGAAATAGAGGAAGTCTTGGGCCGGCACGTAACTGACTTCCGCCAGTTGGTGCCGGCTGGCCACGGCTTGCATGGCCACGGCGAGCGCTTCAGGGTTGATGCCGGTGGTGGCGACGATGTCGGTGGTGGTGTTGCCGTAATCTACGGCTCTCTGGCATGCCTCGGCCACCTCATAGGGACTTCCGGTGGGACCAGGGGCCAGCCGAGGGTTGTGCATCACCCGGAGTTGCCAGGCGGCCTCCTTGAGGGAGAGGAGGCGGAGGAACTGGTCCAGCGTATCCTTGCTGATGATGCCGTAGGACACACAGAGGGAGTCGTGGCGAGCCAGGAAGTCGCAAGCTATTCCTGCGCCCGAGCGGAGGGTGGTGTCCGCCACTTCGGCCTTGGCCTCGTTTACCCACCCGCGGAGATTTTCCGCGGAAGGTGGTCTGGGCTTGTCACAGCCGATCGCGACGAGCGCGACGAGGGCCATGAAGACGACGAGCGCGAAACAACGAACACGATTATTCATTACTACACCTACCTTTCAAGGGGGTTTGGTGGTGGGGTTGTACGCTATTTGTTTTTCTTCAGCACCCTAGCATAGCTAGTGAGCTAAAGGAAGCAGGGGAGGAAATCGCGATGAGTTGCGATTCCTCCCCCATGTGAGCGATGGCTGGTGGCTACTTCACAGTGAAGTGGATGTACATGAACAACGCGCTCATCGCCACCGCATACCCCAGGAGGCACCAGATGATCGAGAGGCGCTTCTCGGGGTACACACGGATGTAATCTGGGCCGCCCAGCCGCGCGTGCCGGATGATGTCCGGCGTTGTCTCGTCCAAGCACGCCTTCGCCAGCGCGAACGGGGTGATGGCGAGAGTGAGGTAGAAGAGGATCTCGATCGGGTCCTCGATGATCCAGCACAGGAAGACCTGTACTGACACCGCCAAGATGGCGGTCAGGAAGCTCTGTATCCTGATCTGGTTTGTCATGGCGTTCTCCTATTTGTGTGGAGATGGTTTGTGCAGTGTTTGTCTTTCTTCAAACTACTATATCTAATAGTCTAAAGAAAGCAGGGGAGGAAATCGCGATGAATTGCGATTCCTCCCCCCTAAGAGCGAGGGCCCGATGGTTCAGGCAGCAGCGGCCTGGATCTGCGGTCCGACGGAGTCATTTTCCTCGACCCGCAAGACCGGCGGCGCGCTGGCATTCACGTCAGCCCCGGCGTCAGATGTATCGCTGTCAGGTGCCGGCGTGGCGGCAGATGCCTTGGGCTTGGTTACCGCCCACAGGATCGCTGCCAGGTAGCAGAACAGGGTAATGGCGGTCGGCGGCATGATGGTATTCATATAGAAGCCGTCGTACCACCCCGTGGTGTCGGTGGTCACCTTGACCGCGATCAAGTAGAGTATGGTCAGGGTCGGGATGATGAACGCGACGGGAACCAGATGCCTCTTCGCCTTGTCCAGGTGGCCGTTGCGCCGCCAGAGCTGAAAGGCGACGCCGAGCATGGCCAGAGCACCATAGAAGAAAGCGCAGTCCCGGCCGAGGTTGTCCATCTCGTTTCCGGACATGGGCTTCCAGTCCTCGTAGATCTGGACGTTGGCGGCGAAGTTGATGTCATGGGCCACCTTATCACCCCTGTCGACGATGCCGAGGCGGTTGTTGAAGAACATGCCGGTCATGACCAAGGCCACGAACGCGACCAGGCGCAGGCATGTGATCTGGTGGGCGAACTGCTTGATCCGCTTCATCCGAAACCTCCCTTTCTGGGGGTTGGGTTGTGCCCAATTAGGGCGTGGAAGAGCTCTTTCTGTATTAATAGTATTATACCATATCTACAATATATAGTCAAGGTAAATGAAGTATTTTTGGCTAAAATTGGCTAAAATGTACATAAAATCAGCAAATATGCTAGAATAAGGGTATGCCAAAAGCCAAACCCTCACCCTACCCCTCTCCCTTGAAGGGAGAGGGAACTAACTCTGCTCAAGGACTCAATCCAGAGCAGCTCTCGGCCGTAACTCATTCCAAAGGTCCGCTTTTGATAGTGGCTGGGGCTGGAACCGGAAAAACCACTGTTATAACCGAGCGCCTGGCCTGGCTGATTATGGAAAAAAACGTAAAGCCGGATGAGATTCTGGCCCTGACTTTTACCAATAAAGCGGCCAGGGAAATGGAAGAGCGGGTGGATAAATTATTGCCCTATGGCTACGTGGATTTGTGGGTTTCCACTTTTCATACTTTTTGCCAGCGGATTTTACAGAGCCATTGTTTGGACATCGGGCTCTCAACCGAAGTTGAGCTTTTGGAAGATACCGGGCAGTGGCTTTTGGTGCGCCAAAACTTGGCACGCTTTGATTTGGATTATTACCGGCCAGGCGGGAATCCTACCAAGTTTATTCAGGCCTTGCTCACGCATTTTTCAAGATTAAAAGACGAGGAGATCAGTCCGGAGGATTATTTAAAGTACGCGGAGGGATTGAGGTTGTCGCTGGATGATATGGAAGCGAGCGGTGGAAAGTCGTCGCGTAAACTTAAAAATACCCATCTCGCCCCTCACCCCAACCCTCTCCCTAAGGGAGAGGGAGCTAAAGACGAGATTAAACGTATTGTTGAGGTCGCGAACGCGTATCACACTTATCAGCAGTTGCTTTTAGAAAAGAGCAAGATGGATTTTGGGGATTTGATAAATTACTGTCTTAAGCTTTTCCGCACTAGGCCGCAGATACTTAAGGAATACCAAAAGAAGTTCAAATATATTCTGGTTGATGAATTCCAGGATACCAACTGGGCGCAGTATGAACTGATTAAAATGTTGGCCGCGCCGGAAAATAATCTCACCGTGGTGGCGGATGACGACCAGTCTATCTATCGTTTCCGCGGGGCATCCACCTCCAACGTTATAATGTTCTCGCGCGAGTATAAAGACGCCAAAAAAGTGTCTCTGGTGCGCAACTACCGCTCGGGCCAGCAAATTCTGGACGCGGCTCACGCGTTTATCGAGCTCAATAATCCCGACCGCCTGGAAGCTGACCCGGCTTTGCATATAAATAAAAAATTGGTTTCCGCCACCAACCGACCGGCCCAGATTGAACATTTGCATTGCCAGACTTCCGGGGACGAGGCGCGCGTGGTGGCCGAGACCATCTTGGAATTAAAAAAACACGATAAAGAAGCTTCGTGGAATGATTTTGCCATTCTGGTGCGGGCCAACAACCAAGCCGAGATTTTTGAGGACACGCTGGCGGTTATGTCCATACCGCGCCAGAACCTCTCGGCCAAAGGTTTGTACCGAGCCGGCTTGATTTTAGACATTATGGCTTTTTTGCGGGTGCTGGACGATTACCATGAAAGCGCGGCTTTGTACCGTTTATTAAACGCGCCGTTTATAGCTGTTCCGATTGAGGATATTGTCCGACTCACTCATCACTCATCCCGCAAGCAGGTGGCACTGTTTTCACTTCTCAAGAACCCTCAGCAAGTTGCCGGGATATCCAAGGAAGCGGTTTTGGAAATTGCCCGCCTGGTCGGACAACTGGAATTATTCGCAGCCAAAACCAAGACAGACAAGCCATCGGTTATTTTAGTGGAATGGCTGGAACAAAGCGGTTATTTTACCCATATCAACCACCTGCCGGATGCTATTGGCGCTGAGCAATACCGGATGCTTAAGGCGTTTTTTGAGCGCGTCAAACAGATTGAAACGAGTATTCCCGGGGCGCGCGTTAAGGACATAGTGGAAACTTTGCGGCTCGAAATCGAATCCGGCGAAAAAGGAGATATGCCCCTGGATACCGAGTCCGGCCCGGAGATGGTAAAAGTCATGACTATCCACAGCGCCAAGGGCTTGGAATTCAAATATGTTTTTATAGTCAACCTGGTGGACAAGCGCTTTCCGACCATTGAACGCAGCGAGCCGATCGCGGTGCCGGACGAACTGATTAAAGAAGTCCTGCCAGTCGGGGACGTGCATCTACAGGAAGAGCGGCGCTTGTTTTACGTCGGGCTAACCCGGGCTAAAGAGGGGCTGTTCCTGACTTCGGCCGAAGATTACGGCGGCGTTACCACTAAGCGCTTGTCGCGCTTTTTGCACGAGCTGGCCGAGACCTACCCGGTTTTTAAACTGACGGACAAGCCGCTCAAGGCCGACGAGCTCGCCTGGCTGCCTAAAATTTCCAGTCCAGCCGGCAGCGCCTATAAATTGCCGGTGCCGACGCGATTTTCCTTTACCCAGTTGCGGGCGTTTGAGAGCTGTCCGTTGCAATACAAGTTCGCCCATGTTTTAAAAGTACCGATCCAGGGCAAGTATGTTTTCAGCTATGGCCAGACCATGCACACCACGCTGCAGGAATTTTTTCAAATCCTGGAACAGAAAAAGCGCGCGGTGCAGGTTGATTTGTTTGGAAATCACGGGCAATCTAACCCTGTCATTGCGAGCGAAGCGAAGCAATCCTACAATCGCGATGAAGAGGGTTTATCGGATGGCGGTCTTCAACGCGTTGATAAGATTGCTTCGGTCGCCCCGCAAGATGCGGGGCTCTCTCGCAATGACATGGCTGTTTCCCTTGATGAGCTCCTATCCATCTATGAAAGAAACTGGATTGATGACTGGTATGATTCGCCGGAGCAGAAAGAGGAGTACCGCAAAAAAGGCCGAGCCGCGTTAAGATTGTTTTATGAAAAACTGCAAACAGCCGCCCCAACGGTGCAAGGTTTGGAGCAGGGCTTTAACATCAGGGTTGGTGATTTCACGCTCATGGGCAAAATTGACCGCATTGATATCTTGCCCAGCTCGGAAATTGAGATTGTGGATTACAAAACCGGCGCCTCCCGGCTTAAGCTTGAAGCCGAGGATAAAGAACAGTTGTTGATTTACCAAATCGCGGCCGAAGAAGTGTTTAATGAAAAAGTCAAAAATCTAACTTATTATTATCTGGATGATGGGAAAGAAATGTCATTCTTGGGCACAGACATCGAGAAGAACGATTTAAAAGTGAAGATTGTGGAAACCATCGAGAAAATCAAAGGCTCGAGCTTTGCCCCAACGCCCGGACCGTTTGTGTGCAAGTTTTGCGATTTCCGCGATATCTGCGAATTCCGCAAGGGATGAGATTGTCAGCCTGGGCTTTTTTTTGTATAATATAACTACTAATTACTAATCTTTTACTAATATACGAATAAGCGAATATTTAAGTTTTCTGTCATTGCGAGCGAAGCGAAGCAATCCTATAGCCGCACTCAGCGTGTTGATAAGATTGCTTCGTCGCTAACGCTCCTCGCAATGACAATCTATTCGTATATTCGTACTGATTCGTAATTCGTAGGGGTAAAAATAAAAGTTCTATGGAGTATAAAAAAGTCATTTTTAGCTTAATGGCTGGAACGGTGGTGTTGGCGATTCTGTTGTTTTTCGGCCTGTCAAAAGTCGACCCGCGCCACGCGTCGGTTCCGGCTTTTGCTGGCATTACCATAGCCATGCTCCTTTTCTTCTGGGGGCTTTTGGGCACCCTGCTCCTTTCCCACCGCGCTTGGCGCCGCAAGAACAAGCCCTTGGCCATGAGTTTGCGGCAGGCTTCCATTTTTTCCAGCCTGATGGTGGTGGCTCTCTACATGCAGCGGTTTGAGCTTTTAACCTGGTGGAATATCGCTCTGATGGTTGGGGTGGCCGTGCTTTTGGAACTGTTTTTTATAGGCAATGAGGAACTTAAGTAAGAAAGTGAAGAGAATTGGAGAATCCGAGAATTGGCGTGATTGTTTTCTAATAATTTCACTCCAATTCTCCAATTCACGGATTCTTAACACATTGATATGAAAAAAAAATTAGAATCTATCCGCAAGCAAGCGTTGGAAGCGTTAGAACGCGTCACAGATGCCGATTCTCTTTTTAATTTGGAAAAAAAGTTCTTGGGCCGCAAAGCCGAGCTGGCGAGCATAATGAAAGACATTAAGGATTTGTCTGACGCGGAAAAACCTTTGGTTGGAAAGTTAATAAATGATATCAAGCGCGACATCTCGGCCATAGTCGAGCGCAAGCGGAGCGAGCTGGGCGGAGATAAGTCGCGCGCTGATTTTGACAAGACATTGCCGGGAATAAAACCGCAACTCGGCCATATTCATCCAATCACAAGATTTTTGGGAAAGATCGAAGACATTTTTGTCAAAATGGGCTATGAAGTCGTGGAGGGCCCGGAAATAGAAACCCAGGAATATAATTTTGATTTGCTTAATGTCCCGCAGGACCATCCCTCGCGCGATATCCAGGACACTTTTTTTGTGGACATAAAAGATAAAGCCAACAGGCCGTTGTGTTTGCGCACTCATACTTCGCCGGTGCAAATTCGGGCCATGGAAAAGCGCCAGCCGCCGGTGCGGCTTTTGGTCCCGGGCCGGGTGTTCCGCAACGAAGCCACGGACGCGGGTCATGAATCCACTTTTTACCAGTGCGAGGGTTTGGTTATTGACCAAGGAATCCGGGTAACGGATTTAATCGGCACTTTGGATTTATTCATTAAGCGCTTGTTCGGGCCAAAAGTTAAAATCCGCGTGCGGCCGCATTTTTACCCATTCACCGAGCCGTCAATGGATATTGATATGAGCTGTTTGCTTTGCCAGGGAGAGGGCTGTCCGTTCTGCAAAAAATCCGGCTGGATTGAAACTTTGGGGTCAGGCATGGTGCATCCGAATGTTTTAAAGAACATGGGCGTGGATCCGAATGTTTACTCTGGCTTTGCGTTCGGCCTCGGCATCGACCGCTTAATGATGCTTTATTACGGTGTGGATGATATTAGATTGTCCTACAGCGGTGATTTGAGATTTTTGGAACAATTTTGATATTTAATAGAGGGTTATGAAAGTTCGGGCCTTTGATTCGTCACTGCGAAAATTTTATTCTACTTTAGATGAATCTACTATTGCCAAGGTACTTAATACCGTAGATTGGCTTGAAAGATTCGGCAATAATTTAGGGATGCCGCATAGCAAAAAGATTACAAAAAATTTATTTGAATTAAGAACTCGCGGCCGGCCAGAAGTTAGAATATTATACACGTTTAAAAAATCAGAAGCCATATTGCTTCATGGATTTATAAAAAAATCACAGAAGATTCCGCGCAAAGAAATCAGTATTTCCTTGAATAAACTTATAATTCTTGACTCTCTATAACATATATGTTATAGATACCGTGTAATCATTAATGTATATTATATGGAAGATCATGACAAAATTAAAAAAGATTTTCTTAGGAATAAGAAAATAAAGCGTGAATACGACAAATTGAAGCCGGAGTTTGATGCGATTGCGGAAGTTATGCAAAGGCGGATAGACAGCGGCATAACTCAAGCGCAACTCGCAAAGAAGATAGGCACCAAGCAGTCGGCGATTGCGCGGTTTGAATCTGGGGACTATAATCCCACGCTTTCCATGCTCAATAAGATCGCCAACGCGCTTGACGCCAAGCTGAAGATTTCCATTACTTAGTGATGGCAAATTATGCCTATTCCAAAAAACAATCCAACCCCGGAACTTAAACCAGCGCCGTTGCCGAGCGAGCAAAAAATTTTTAACCGCGTCCCGCGGCAGATGTTTATTGTCGCAGTGACGTTCATCATTGCGTCTTTAGTATCCGGCGGGGGCGTGTGGTGGTACATGCGCGGACAAGTTGACTTGGTGAGCGTTATGTTGTCGCAGAGGACTAGCGAGTTGGAGAGCCAACTTTATCAACTACGGAATGAATATGACAATATTAAAAATCAACAAAATACAACATCATATGAACTTATCAGTAAAGAATGCATTTTAGATGAGTGTTTATTTAACAAAAACAATAGTGATTATCCCCTTGGAGCCGCGACTATCAAAGGATATTATTCACCCACAGAAAGAACGGCCTGGGGCGAAACAAAAACTTGCAGCAGTTTTACTATAACCGGCGGTTCTGAGGAATTGATACGCGCGATGGTTCATCTGGTTGATGTCGGAAACTCGGTTCACACTAAGAATGAACTAAATCAACCAGTAATCAATCTAGGATTTAGTACAGTCAGCGAGTCCGAAAAGCAAGCTATATTTGACTCGACATCCGAAAATCAAATAGAAATATTAGTGCTCAGCTATAGCCCCTTGGATAGAGGTGTTCCTGTTTGCCATGAAGATGTGTGGGTTTTGGGTGTCAAATAAGAATTGAGCATAAATTATGTAATTTTATGAACCTACCCCTTTCTTGGCTCAAACAATTCGTCAACGTCAAAGCAACCGCAAAAGAAATTGCGGAGAGATTGACCTTGTCCGGCTCTGAAGTTGAGAAAATCACCAGGCATGATGCCGGTTTGTCTAAAGTCGTGGTTGGCCAAATAAAGGAAATCAAGCCGCACCCGAACGCGGACAAGCTTCGCCTGGCTTATGTTGATATTGGCAAAGGCAAGAGCCTGGAGATTGTCTGCGGTGGAAATAATATTGAGGCCGGGCAAAAAGTGCCGGTGGTACTGTTGGGTGGGAGCGTGCCGGGCCTGAAAATTGAGCCGCGTGAAATCCGGGGCGTAAAATCGCAGGGCATGCTTTGCAGCCAGCGCGAACTGGGAATCGGGGATGACCACGCCGGTATTTTTATCCTGCCTCCCACTGTTAAAGTCGGAACTGATGTTGTTGAATTATTGGAATTAGACGAGCCAGTACTGGAGCTGGAAATTACGCCCAACCGCGCGGATTGTTTTAGTGTGCGAGGATTAGCGAGGGAAGTCGCCGCTTTATTTAGTAGAAAGTTGGCAGTTGGCAGTTGGCAGTTGGCAGAAAGTAAAAAAAAGGCCAGCGAGGTTATCAGCGTCGAGGTTAAAGATAATAAATTATGTCCAAAATACACGGCGCGGGTTATTGAGAATGTTGCGGTTAAACCATCTCCGCTTTGGTTGCAGAATAAATTGCGCCAGGTTGGCATTAAGCCTATCAATAATGTTGTTGATGTAACGAATTATGTGATGATGGAATTGGGCCAGCCCTTGCATGCATTCGAAGCGGATAAACGCGGAGAGCAACGCGGATTAACGCGGATTGTCGTCCGACGCGCTCGGAAGGGTGAAAAAATACTTGCGCTAGACGACAATACTTATACTCTCAACGATTCCATGTTGGTTATCACAGACGGTGATAAGCCAATTGCCATTGCCGGAGTGATGGGCGGTGAAGAGACCGGGGTTAAGGAAAATACCGAAACAGTGATTTTGGAAGCAGCGGCGTTTGATCCGGTATCAGTGAGGAAAACATCCCGCGCGCTGGGTTTGCGCTCGGAAAGTTCAATGCGTTTTGAAAAAGGCGTTGATTTGGCGTCAATCGAGACAGCGTCAAATCTCGCGGCCAAGATGATTGCGGAATTATCCGGTGGCACGGTTTTGAAAGGTGTTGTCTTTGTAGGGGCGGGTTTTAAACCCGCCCAGACGGTGAAAATTTCCACCACCGAAATTGCGCGTTTGTTAGGCATTGATATTCCTGTTGCTAAAATCAAATCGATTTTGCAATCATTGGGGTTTGGGGTCAGACCCCACCCCAGCCCTCCCCTTAGCAAGGGGAGGGAGCTGTCTGTCCAAATTCCGTCGTGGCGCGCGGACGTCACGCAAGCGGCTGACATTATTGAAGAAATCGGGCGCATGATTGATTACAACACCCTGCCCAAAACCCTGCCGTGCGGAGAAGCGCAATCACCGGAAAAGGACTTGTCTTACAGAATGCGGCGCAAATTGCGGCAATTTTTAATTGCGAGCGGTTATTCGGAAATTTTGACTTATTCATTTTATGATGAAAAACTGCTCGCTTTATCCGGCGTTAAGGAGAGCAGCCATATTGTGGTGGCTAATCCGGTCAGTATTGAGAATAAGTATTTGCGCGCCAATCTCTTGCCCTGGATGCTCTCTAAACTATCGGGGAACAGCTCTTTGCTATCGCGCGACCAGTTCTGTTTGTTTGAAATTGGCAAGGTTTTTGTTAAGCCCAACGCGGAAAAATGGCAGCTGGCCGCGGGGTTGATTGACGTGGCCGGCAGCGACGAAGTTTTATTCCGCCGTTTGCGCGGTATTAGCGAAGTATTTTTTGGCTCAAGCGAGACCGGGCAGATTATCATCTATCCCAAAGGACAAGTTCCAAATATGCGTTTTCGGTCGAGCGTGGGCGTGCTGCTGGTTGATTTGGACGAGGCTGCAAAAAATTTACCCGATGAACGGCGCGTGTTCAGGAGCTTGCCGTATTATCCGCAAATCGAGCGCGACCTTGCGATGGTGGTGCCGGAAGCGGTACAATATAAACAGATTGAGGAGGTAATAAAAGGTTTTGACCCGCTCCTCAAACAAGCGGAGCTGTTTGACGTTTATCATGGATTAGGCGAAGGCCAGAGTTTGGCGTTCCGGCTGACTTTCGGCTCGACAGATAGGACATTGGAGGCAGGGGAGGTGGAGGAGATTCTAGAGAGATTAAAATTAGCATTGCAGAAAAATTTTAAGATTGCGTTTAGATAGATAAAATGTCAAAGGCAAAAGTTCAAATGTCAAATGAATGTCAAAATCAAAATGTCAAATTTTTTTCATTTAGACATTTGACATTGATTTGAACTTTGGATTTTGGCATTTGGATTTATTTTCCCATTAATACAAAATATTAAATAAATAAAAATTAATATATGTACGAACTTAAAAAAATCGGCATTGCCTCGGGCGCGCGCGTGGGCGGGTTTTTGGGCGTGGTGGTTTACCTGGCTTTTACCGCGCTGGCTATTTTAAGCGGAGCCACCCAGTTTCAGGTTGTAAACGGCTTGGCCGCCGTGGCCATTGGCGTGGTGCTCTCAATCGCTTTTGGCGTGGTGCTGGGCGCGCTTCTGGCCTGGGTTTACAATCTTCTCTCCGAAGCCTGGGGCGGGTTGCATTTGGATTTTCATCTGTTGGACATTGGCGACGAGATGGACAATCCGGTGCATCACGAACACGCGCACGAGGATTCCTCGGAAAAACATAAAGTTTAGAATGTGATTATCTGGGTAGTAATTCTTTTAGTTATTGGCGTAGCTGCCCTTTTTAAAGGGGGCGACTTGGTTTTGGACCATTCTTCATCCTTGGCCGCCAAGTGGGGCGTGTCAGTGGTAGTAGTGGGGCTTTCCATATTGGCCATGTCAACCGTCATGCCCGAGCTGACCGTGGCCGTAATTTCGTCGTTCCGCGGGGCCAATGATTTGATTATCGGCAACGCCTTGGGCACCACTATTTTTAACATCGGCATCATATTGGGCATAGCCGCGCTGGTGCGGCCCATGTCTATCCAAAAAGGCACCTTGCGCCATGAAGTGCCATTTTTTTTGCTTTACGCGGTGGTGATTTATTTTTTAGGCTATGATTTAACCATCAGCCGCCCGGACGGGATAATCCTGATCGCCTTGGCCGCGGTTTTTATTTGGTATTCGGTGCATGAATCGCACGAGAGTTTTGTGAAAAAATTCGGAAGCGGCAACGTGCGCGACCATTCCTGGGGTTATATAATTCTGGGATTGGTTTTAGTGGTGCTGGGCGCGAAATTATTCATTGACTCGGCTTTATACTTGGCGGATAAATTCGGAATTTCCGAATTTTTAGTCGGCATCCTGGTGATAGCCATCGGCACTTCATTGCCGGAACTTGTTACCACCATCATGGCCTCGTACCGGCATAAGGCCGAAATCGGGGTGGGCAATGTCATCGGCTCCAACACTTTGAACGTCTTTTTCATTTTGGGCGTGGCCGCGCTTATTCATCCTTTAAAAATCCATCCGGATCTGCTTATTTTTGATTTTCCGATGATGATTTTTTTCGCGATTATAGTTTCTTTAATGCTCAAAACCAGCCAGCGCCTGACTCGGCTGGAAGGCGCGTTTTTGGTGATCGGCTATATTTTTTATTTTATTTACAGCATTAAGTTTTGGGGATAGACCACCCCCTAACCCCCTCCTTGGTAAAGGAGGGAGAACATATTGAAAGAAAAACAGCGGTCGCCTGCAAGAGCAGACGGCCGCTGTTCGGAATGATGCGATGCGGGGCCGGGTCTAGCTGTTTTTCAGCTCGCCCCACGAAATGGGTTGAACAGATGTTGATGCGCCATGGTCTCCGGTAATGGCGCCACTGGCGATTGAGAGCAGCACGCTATCCGCCTTACCCCAGGCATTGACAACCGGATCCTCGAGATGAATCCGGAAGTCCGCGTCGCAGGCGCCTAGGCCATCGCCGGGCCGCAGTATACTGGAGCGGTTCATCACCTGTTGGGACCATACCCTCCGGTAGGCCTGTTCCGGGTTTACAGCCACATCCGGCGGCGGCGGAAATTGGATATTGTGCCAGATGGCGGCCGGGAACTTGCGTGTCCAGGCCGTCAAATCAGCCGGTAGCCGGGGGTTGCCGAAGTAGGCGCAGAAAGCCACGTCAATCTTCGCCAGCCAGAGGCCGTTGTACCGCAGGGGCTTAACCATCAAATCCCAATCACAGCCGTACTCGGCCCGCATACCCGGTCCATAGCCGCAGTAGACGACCAGCGGGAAGTTGCGGAAAGCAAGAGTCCCCTGGTGTTTCTGCAACCGGATGATGACAGCCAACTCCTGGCACCGGAAAGACAGGAGGTCATCCGGGTTGCTTAAGTCGTATCCCCACTGCTTGGCCAGGATTTCGTCCGCGGCCGTGATGGGGAATTCGTTGACATGGTATTCACAGCGGCAGGCATAGCCATGGCACGGCTCCTGGATAGACGAAAGCCATCTGGCTATCCAATCGCCAGGCTGGTAAGGGCCATGCCAATCCAGGATAATTTTCCCCAGATCAACATTGCCTTTGCCCGGGTCGCCGCTTAGTTCCATGGTTCGGAAGATCCGGCCAAGTTCCGCGAGCCGAGCAACATGCGCTCCGGTATGATGCACTGGAACGCCGATGATGAGGTTCTCCCGGCCAATCCCGCTGCGGCGCAGGTCGTCCAGCCCAACTGGCGGTCCGCCGCCGCCGTGCTCGTCCAGTCCGGCGCGGACGCCGTGGTAGAGGAAAAACGGACAGCGTGCTGACATGGTTCACCTCGTGTCAAAGGCTTCGTGAAACCCGGCGCAGAACGTGGTATCGCCATTGACCACCACCAACAGAGAGTCATTGGCCGGGAACTTCACTTGCCAAGATGTCTCGCCGGTGAACATCACTGTCTTGGCCGGGTACTCCGAATCGCCGGGAGAGCCGCAATAGGCGCTGTACTCGCCCAGCGGACAGTCAGCCGGGCAGACGATGCTCACGACTAGGCTGTCGCGAGCCATGGTGGTTGGCTGAACAACGTCAGCCGTATCAGCCACCAGCCAGATCGGCATAACCGACACGACCGGCAACGCAACCTCCTTGTCTTGACGGTGTTTAGAAAAGACCCCCCAACCCATGCCCAGCACACAGAGAATAACCAATACATTATGCATGGCCACCCCCGCAAAGGCTAGATTGTGAAGAGCGAAGTATCATTTTATCCTAGGCCGAGCCCGGGGGTTTGTCAAAGACAAAAAAAGTAAAAAAAGCGGCAGACATCTTCTTGCGAAGAGCTGCCGCAGGTGCGGTTGGGTTGAGGACGAAGCACTTGGAGTGCTCGCACGATGTCTTAGTAAGGTGCAGGGGAGCGCGGCGTCAGTCGCTCGTGACTTCCCATGCATGCAGGCTCAGCCAGTTGCGCAGGTCGCCGAGAGCAGCGGTGCGCTTGACACCCTGCGCGGTGCATCGCCAGCCGGCGTTCTCATAGTTATAGGGTCTATGGTAGAGATCATTTTTCGTCCAGACCCTATCAGCCGGGTTGACGAATAGGACCGGGTCGCCACTGACGATCACACGCAACATGAAGAGGGGGCGGTGGCCATCCCTCGTTACGCTACCCGCGACCATCGGAAGTTCACTCGAAGCCAGTGCGGTCATACCGTCCATTGGTTCGTGTGGTGCCTTCCAGAAGACGTTGTTGACAAGCTCGTAATCCTCGTACGACATGGGCTCCAGTTGCTCGTAGTCCTCTGTCGCGAGGCGGTAGTTCCGCTCGTCTGGGCTGCTGCAGGCTGTGATTGCGAACAGGCCGATGAGCATTGCGATGGCGAACCTATTCATTTTTTCCTCTTGTGTGAAGCGGCTTTCCGGGCCGCTGTTTGTGTGATTGGTGCTACTTTTGTCTTTTCTTTATTCTCTACTCTTCCTCCCTCTCCTTACTAAGGAGAGGGTTGGGGTGAGGTTAGAGAACAAGGAAAAAGGATTGTCGGGCGAAACGCGTGCGTGCGTTCGCCCGATGTCCCGCAAGGAGCAGGGATGGTCAGTCGACGTGGGACTTCATCCACCCGGCTGCGTAGGCGGCAGTGGTGGAATCGAGCCCGGCGACGTAGGTGTGCAGGGTGGCCAGAAGAGCCTTCGTTACACTTTCTCCCGTGTTGCGAGACCGAAACCGCCTCTGTTTTGTGGGTGGAACACTGTTATTTCGATAAATACACTATACCATATCTATATAATAATGTCAATAGAAAAAAAGGCTAAAATTAGAGGTCAGGGCGGGAGGTTTTGGGCTTCGTTTTTTGGGATTTATATGCTAAAATAAAGGTAGATTAAAAGAGGAAAATATATGACAAAAACCATTGAAATGATTAAAGAAAAGGCAGTGCCTATTCTCAAAGAAGCCGGTGTTACCCGTTCGGCTTTATTTGGTTCGGTTGTGCGCGGGGAAGATACCAAAGACAGCGACGTGGACATATTGATCCAGCCGCCAGACAAGATGTCATTGTTTGATTTTATTGGACTTGGTTATAAACTTGAGGACGCGCTGCATCGCAAAGTTGATTTAGTCAGTTATCGCGCCATTCATCCAGTGCTAAAAGAACAAATTTTAAGCGAGCAGGTGCCTATTTTATGAAAAAGACGCCTAAAGCGTATTTGTATGATATTGTGGACTCAATCGGGGCGATTGAGGAATATATTGACGCCCAAAACAAAGAGAACCTTCTGACCGAAAGACGTTTGCAAGATCTCGTAGTCAGAAGGCTTCAGATTATCGGTGAGGCCGCAAATCGCATATCAGAAGAAATTCAAACAAGCCATCCGGAAATTCCTTGGCAAAAAATTAAGGGATTGCGCAATGTGGTCATTCATGATTACGCTGAAATAGATTTTGAATTAGTGTGGAATGTTATTAAAAAAGATTTGCCAGAACTTAAAGATAACGCAAAAAAGATCATGGAGAGATATTAATATGCCAAGAAAAGACATTCAAAAAGCAGTCCAGGCTTACAGCGCGGAACAGATTACAGTGCTGGAAGGCCTGGAGCCTGTCCGCAAACGGCCGGGCATGTATATCGGCAATACGGCCAAAGAAGGCCTGCATCATTTGGTTTGGGAAGTTATAGACAACTCAATTGATGAGGCCATGGCCGGATTTTGCAATCAAATAGAAATTACGCTGCAAGCTGATGGCATGGTTTCAGTGACTGATAATGGCCGCGGCATCCCAGTTGATAAGCATAAGGGCGTGGGCGTCTCGGCGCTGGAAGTGGTGCTGACTAAATTGCACGCGGGCGGAAAATTCGGACAAGGCGGGTATAAAGTCTCGGGCGGTTTGCACGGGGTGGGTGTTTCCGTGGTTAATGCCTTGTCGGAATATTTAAGAGCCGAAGTCAGGCGCGACAACAAACTTTGGATGCAGGAATACAAGCGCGGCAAACCCTTAAAATCAGTCAAAGCCGCTGGGGCGGCCAAAGGCACGGGCACAACCATCACTTTCAAACCGGACAAGGAAATTTTTACCACCTTGGAATTCGATCTGCCTACGATTTATGACCATATCCGCCAGCAGGCGTATTTAACCAAGGGCGTGATTATTTCCATCAATGACGAACGAGCCGAAGCTAAAACGTCTTATACTTTTTATTTCGAGGGCGGCATTGCCTCGTACGTGCGCCACTTGAACCGCTGGCACGAAGCCAAGCATGACAACGTGTTTTACGTGGAAAAAGAGCTTGAGGGCATAAACGTCGAGGCGGCTTTGCAGTACACGGACGAATACCAGGAAACTCTTTTCACTTTCGCCAACAATATTTTTACCACTGAAGGCGGCGCGCATCTGGTGGGGTTCCGCACGGCTTTAACGCGCACGCTTAATAACTACGCCCGCGAAAAGGGTTATCTGAAAGAAAAAGACGACAACCTGCAGGGCGAGGATTCGCGCGAAGGCTTGACCGCGATTATCAGCGTTAAAGTCAAAGAGCCGCAGTTCGAGGGCCAGACCAAAGCCAAGCTCGGCAATGACGAAGTGCGGCCGGTGGTGGACGCGGTTTTTGCCGAAGCTTTCGCGGCCTGGCTGGAAGAACACCCGCGCGACGCGGAAGCGATTTTAGGCAAATGTCTCTTGGCGGCCCAGGCGCGCAAAGCCGCCAGAGCGGCCCGCGACACGGTGCTGCGCAAAGGCGCGCTGGACGGTTTTGCTTTACCCGGCAAGCTGGCAGATTGTTCAGCCAAAGACCCGAAAGACAGCGAGCTGTATATCGTCGAGGGCGACTCGGCCGGCGGCTCAGCCAAACAAGGGCGCGACCGCAGATTCCAGGCCATATTGCCTTTGCGGGGCAAGATTTTGAATGTGGAACGCGCCCGCATCGACAAGATGCTGGCCAACAATGAAGTTAAATCTTTAGTCATCGCTTTGGGCACCAACATCGGCGAGATGTTCAATATCGATGATTTGCGCTATGACCGCATCATCATTATGACTGACGCGGACGTTGACGGCGCGCACATCAGAACATTGTTGTTGACTTTATTCTTCCGTTATTTCCCGGATATTATCACCCAAGGACATTTGTATATTGCCCAGCCGCCTTTGTACCGCGTGGAAAAAGGCCGCGAAGCGCATTATGTTTACAGCGATGCGGATCTGGAAAAATTAAAAAAACAGATTATCGAAACCGATAATGCCAAAGCCAGTAAGAAGCGCGAAGTTGTCCCGGAACCGGTTGCGGAAGGCGAAGAGGGCGAGACGATTGTGACGGAAGCGCACGGGCGCATTAATATCCAGCGCTATAAAGGCTTGGGCGAGATGAACCCAAGCCAATTGTGGGAAACCACCATGGACCCAATGCGGCGCATGATGAAGCAGGTGACAGTCGTGGACGCGGAAAAAGCCAATGAAGTGTTTGATATTTTGATGGGCGCGGAAGTGGCGCCGCGCAAGAAATTCATCCAGACCCACGCCAAGGACGTGAAGAACCTTGATATTTAGGCTGATTTTAGGGCTTGCGCTTTTTTTAAAAGCGTTGTATATTAGATTTAGATTTATCCACAACTGCCCGCAAGGGCATTTTTAGATAGAAAAACCAATGAATTCAATAGCAAAATACCTGCAAGACGCCAGGTTGGAGCTCAGAAAAGTGAGCTGGCCATCAAAACAGGAAACAACCAATTCCACCATGCTGGTGATTGGAGTCAGTGTGGCTGTGGCCGCTTTTTTGGGGGCCATTGATTACGGATTGAATAAACTGCTCGAGTTTTTATTACAACGATTTTAGATTAAGTTGTCATTGCGAGCGAAGCGAAGCAATCCCAGGTTTAATTCTGGGATCGCCACGGTCGTCCGCCGAATCGGCGGACTCCCTCGCGATGACAGTATAGAAATATGCCAAAACAGACTCTACAGCAAGGCAAGCGCTGGTACGTGTTGCACACGTATTCCGGTTACGAAGAAAACGTGGCGCGCAATTTAAAACAGCGCATTGAATCGCTCGACATGAGCGACAAGATTTTCAATGTTTTAATCCCCACCGAAACCAAGATTAAGATTAAGAACGGCAAGCGCACCAATGTGACGGAAAAGATTTTCCCGGGCTACGTGCTGGTGGAAATGATTGTGACCGATGATTCCTGGTACGTGGTGCGCAACACGCCGAACGTGACCGGCTTTATTGGCACCGGCACCACGCCGACCCCGATTTCCGAAGATGAAGTCCGCTCGCTGCAAAAGCGCATGGGCGTGACCGAGCCGAAGTTCAAGATTGATATTTCCGTGAACGCGCCGGTAAAAATCACCGATGGCCCGTTCAAAGAGTTTGAAGGCAAAGTTTCGGAAGTGGACGAATCACGCGGCAAGGTTAAAGTGCTGGTTTCCATGTTCGGCCGCGAGACTCCGGTGGAGCTGGATTTCTTACAGATAGAAAAAATATAACTGCGAATTATGCGAATGGGCGCGAATTTATACGAATCGCGCCGCTTCTCATTCGCATCGATTCGCAAAGATTTGCATAATTAGCAGTTATTAATATTATGGCGACATCTAAAAAAGTTAAAGCATTAGTCAAGTTGCAGCTCCCGGCCGGCAAAGCCAATCCCGCGCCTCCGGTAGGCACGGCCTTGGGCCCGCACGGCATTTCGATCCAGGAATTCTGCACCAAGTACAACGACGCCACCAAATCCCAAATGGGGCAGGTGGTGCCGGTGATAATTACAATTTATCAGGACCGGACGTTTGATTTTATCCTCAAAACTCCGCCCGCTTCCGAATTATTAAAAAAAGCGGCCAAGCTGGAAAAAGGCTCCAGTGATCCCCATATCAAAAAAGTCGGCAAAGTGACCCGCGCGCAGATCCGCGAGATAGCGGAGATTAAAATGCCGGATCTGAACGCCGCCTCAATCGAAGCGGCGATGCGCACAATTGAAGGCACGGCCCGGCAGATGGGCATTGAAGTAGTTTAATAAAATTTGTGGGAGAGCCCGCCTCGTCGGCGGGTTCGCGAATACCACGAAGGAGACAGTCTATGCGTTCTAAGCGATATCGCGCTCTCAAGGAAAAGATTGACAGCGCGAAAACATACACCCTCGACGAAGCGGTTGCTATTTTATCGTCCGGGGACAATACCAAATTAGGCGGCGGCGTGGAGCTGCACATTAAGTGCGGTATTGACGTCAAACAAAGCGACCAGCAGGTGCGCGGCACCGTGGTTTTGCCGCACGGCAGCGGCAAACAGAAGCGCATCGCGGTGTTAACCGCCAATCCGGACGCGGCCAAAGAGGCTGGCGCCACTCTCGTGGGTGGGGAGGAAATCATTAACGAAATCCGCACCACGGGCAAGATTAATTTTGACGTGCTGGTGGCTGAACCGGCCTTTATGGCCAAACTCGCGCCTGTTGCCAAGATTCTGGGCCCCAGGGGCTTAATGCCATCGCCTAAGGACGGCACAGTGACGCCTGATTCAGCCAAAGCCGTCAAAGATTTGGTGCGCGGCAAAGTTACCTTCAAAAACGATGATACCGGCAATATCCATTTGCTGGTGGGACAAGTATCGTTCGGGCCGGAGAAGCTCAAAGAGAACATCCAAACCGCTTATGACGCGGTTAAAGCCAGCCGGCCGACTGCCGCCAAAGGCTCGTTTATCCAGGCCATAAACCTTTGCACCACCATGGGCCCGGGCATAAAAGTGACGCTCTAACTTACACTCTAAAAAACACCCGCTGAAGAGGCGGGTGTTTTTGGTATTGATTTTTATGACATAAACTGATAGGGTAAAATGTCCTTGGCAGCCAACAGAAGAAAGGAGGCCCGGCATGCCGTCGGTCATCGGCGTAATAGCTACCATTGCTTCGCTGGCGATTGTCGTGCTGGGTCTTCCAGCGCAAATCATCAGGAACTACCGCCGCAAAAGTTGCGACGGTCTCGCACCTTCCTTGGTCTACTCGGCGTGCTGCACCTACACGCTTTGGAGCCTTTACGGTTGGACAAAGCCGGATTGGTTCCTGGTTGTGGCGCAGACACCCGGGTGCATCATGGCGTTCATACTGCTGTTCCAGCTCTTCCACTACCGTAAGAGGCCGGAGTGAGAAGATAGCCACCATACACAGAAGGAGGCAGACGTGATGTCGGACGAGCACACAGTTGTGAAGCATGACCCGATGGCGGGCGCGCTCTTGGCCTTTCGGGTTCAGGCCATGGCCTGGGAAAGGCTGGCTCCGTACATGGCGGTTGACCCGCCGAAGAAGAGGCCTTTGTGGAGGCGACTTCTCTGCCGCCACTGACGGCACCACCATCGCCCTTTGGCGCACTTCCACTGTGCGCTTCCACCCATTGCAGCCCTCGGCGCGTTGTCGAGGGCTCGTTTTTTGATATTGTGATTTTCTGCTGTTTATCTCGGTGTTAAGTTATAAGATCCGATTTGAATTAAAAAAATTGGAACAAGCCAAAGGGCCGATATTCCCGACAAATACCACCAAACTAAAGTGGTGGCGAACAGAGCTAATAAATGAAGATATTTAAAATCTTTTTTCAATCCGAAAATAATCGGCAGGGTTCTTAATCCTTCGCCGCGATCTTTAACGACATCCCTTAAGTCACCGGCAAAATTGCGGATTATTAACAAGCCGCCGGCCAGAAAGGAAACTGGGTTTAAAAATCCGATAATCCCGGACGCCAGGAAGTAGTATTGCAGCCCTCTTAAAAACGGCCCGTAAGAACCGAATTTTGATAAATTTTTTTTCACATAAAAAAAACTGCAAAGCAAAAAGCCCGCCACAGCAATATTTTTGTAAAGAATAACTCCAATAACAAGCAAAACAGCCCATAAATATTTTGGGAAAGGAATCCTAAAAGCATGTTTGTGCGTAAATTCCAGGAATAATAAAAATCCCAGATGCAATAAAATTATGCCCGCGATCTGAAATTTATTGGAACCAATGGCGATGGCAAAGAGAATTAAATCAACCAGGGAATAAACCCTGATCTGTCCGAAGAGATTTAACAACAGCGATGGTTTATTCATACGAGTATTCCCATCCTGGCTGCCAGGATTTGGTGTGGCGCCAATCTTTGGCTATGGCCTGTTCCCAGGTTTTACCTTTCAACAATACGTCGAGCGCGAGCTGGGGCGCTTGATGAGCAACAATGGCAATGTGCTGGCCAGGGTATTTTTGCGTTACTTCTTTCAAAAAATCATCCACGCGCTTGGCAACGTCCTTGTAACTTTCGCCATTCGGGAAAGGTTTGTCTATGTATTCATTCATGTCGTCTTTGAATGTTGTCGCGGATTTTTCCGTGAAGTCGCCATAATTTGCTTCGCGCAGGCGGCTATCCGGAATAATTTTATATTTATCGCCAAAAGCCAGGCGCGCGGAATCCGCGGCCCGTTTTAAGTCCGAGCAAAAAACTACGGAAAAATTTTTGTCAACCACTAATTTTCCCAAGTCCTTCGACTGCTGCACTCCCAACTCAGAAAGTTCGCCTGGCTGCCAGCCAGTAGCCAGGTCTTTTTCGTTGTCTGTTGTGGTCCCGTGAACAAAGTAGGTTATTTTCAACATAGTATGCAGGATTAACTCTTGAATTTTAGCCCATTTTCAATTAAAATTCCACTATTAACGATTCAGGCCAAATAATGGAAAAGAAATCCCAACCCCAGGGCGTTCACAGCGCGATTTTGATTTTTATCTTGATCGCGGTTTTTAGTTATCTCACCAGAAAATCATTTTATGATTATTATCTCGCCCATCAGGTTGAAAATGTTTTTTCCACGGTTTTAATTCAAACTTTCATTGTTTCTATTTTTTGGATAGGGAGCCTATCTGGGGTTGTTTTGTTTTATTTATTCATAAAGCGCCGGATAAGGAAAATTTTGCCCATTATCTGGGCGCTCGCTTTTTTAATCAACATTATTTTTTGGTTTGCTGATTTGAAGTTTGTTTATTTCTCGGGCGTGGAAATCACTCCTTTTTTGACTACCCAGGCCAAGGGGTCTGGCGGCATGGTTTTTAATTCCATTAAAGATCCCTGGATATTCATTTGGATTCTTTTCGCTATTTCAACAGGCGCGCTTTTGAGGCGTCTTTTTAATGATATTGAAAAAAATCGCCGGAGCATCAGGCTGTTCTCCGCGTTTTTCTTAAGCGGTCTTTTACTCGTGCCATTTACTGCTTCTTTTAAAAATCTGCAGGAGTATATCGTTCCCAGTAATTTTTTATCATATTACTCCAGCCAAGAAGAGCCGGCCGATCCTGGAGCAGGGGAGAATGAATTGGGTTTTTTAAAAAAGTTGAAGCGGTTTGGAATCGAGTATAATTTCAACCGGCCCGATGTTTTATATCACGAGCGCGTTTATGATTCTTCGCAGGCTCCTCTTTTGGATTCGGAAGTAATAAAAAACAAGCCAAACATCTTGATAGTGTTTTTGGAATCTTTCTCGGATGATGTTACCAGTATTTATAATTCCAAACTTCCCGGCCTGACGCCCAATCTTGAGAAAATGGCCGCAAATCCCAACACCACCATATTCAGTAATTATTACAATGCTTCCACTCCAACCATTACCGGCCTAATTGCCGAGCTGTGCTCGTTCATACCTCCTTCCGGCAATGAGGACATGAAAGAGGACGGTACTTTGGCCGCGCACCAGTTGCAGTGTTTGCCGGAGATTTTAAAAGAGAACGGCTATAACGATATCTTTTATATGCATGCCGTTGAAAAAACATTCTCCAACAAAGACAAAGTCCTTCAAAACGCCGGGGTGGATTATGAGCAAATTTACGGCAAAGACGAGGTGGCTGCTTTTATCAAGGAACATCAGCTGGAAAATACGGTGGGCGCAAAGCCGCTCTCGTGGGGGTGGAGCGACCACCAGCTGTATCCTGTTTTTGAAGAAATGATTAAATCCGCCGGCCAAAAGCCGTTTTTGGGCATGCTGATGACTATTGATACCCATGTACCGTACGTGAATTCCAAAGATGTTATAAAATATCCCAGCCCCAATGCCAACACGGGGCTCAATGCTTTTTACACGGCTGATGACGCTTTTGGCAAGTTTTGGGATTATTTTATGGAGAGCGATTTGAAAGACAACACTATTCTCATCGCGGTGGCTGACCACGCGGCTTTTCCCACGCTTTATGTCGACATGCGTGATTTGGTTGACGGAGCCAAGAACAAAACTTTTTTCGACAGGACAATTTTTATGGCGTATATTCCGGATTCAACTCTGCCGGAAACAGTTGATACTTATGCCTCGAGCATAGATTTTACTCCCACCCTGCTTCATATCTTGGGCATTAATCCTCCTAATTTTTTTGAAGGGCACTCCATTTTTTTTGACCGCAAGCTTTACCCCAATGTTCTGGGGGTTAATGAATTCCAGATCTATATAAACCAGTTGGACGAAAATGGCGAGCGCAAAATCAGTTATGACGATCCGAGATTTATGGCTGGCCGTAAAAATAAAGAGCCAGAGAGCGAGCTTTTTACTCTGACTGATTTTTTGTCGTATTATAATTGGAAACGGCAGATAATCAAAGAAGGCCGTTTTTGGAAAAAAGATTCAAAGGATACGGCTTTTTTGGCCATGAGCCAGCCCCGGCTGATCGCGCACGCGGGCGGGGGAGTCAAAAATTTGATATACACCAATTCCTTGGAAGCGCTCAATGATAATTTTGCAAAGGGTTTTAAATATTTTGAAACTGATTTTTCTTGGACATTGGATGGCAAGCTGGTTCTGATTCATGATTGGGACCAGACCTACAAAGATTTATTCAACCGCGCTGACGGAGCTCCATATAGTTTGTTTTTCAAAAATTTAAAGATGAGCCAGGGTTTAACCCAGATGGATTTGGAAGATCTTTTTACCTGGCTAAAAGCGCATCAGGACGCGAAAATCATATCTGACATCAAAGAAAGGAATATTGAGGCCTTGAAGGAGATCAGTCAAACCGATTACCGCGATTATTTCATCGTCCAAGTGTACAGCGAGGCGGAAATCAGCCAAGCGGAGGCGCTGGGCTATAAAAACATTATCCTGACTCTTTATAATACGGAGTACAGCAACGAAAAAGTTTTAGGCATAGCCGATAAGTATGATTTGTTCGCCATCGCTATGGACCAGGAAAGAGCTGCCAAAGGCAATCTTTTAAAACAATTGGATAACCAGAATGTTACCGTTTTATTACACACGCTCAACGATTCCAAAGAACTGCCTGCTTTAGAAGAGCAGGGGGCGGACGGATTTTACACGGATTTTATCGCGCCAAACTCGCGTTGATTGACCCTTTTGTTTCTTGCCCAAAGCATCAAATAGGTGTATAATTTTTTTCAGCTTTATCGATATTCCTCGTTCACCCGTAACCCCAAGGAGGGTTAGCCATGTCGAGGAAAGTTATGGCCATACTGGCCATCATCGCTATCGCGCTGTTCCTTGCAGGCTGTGCCGATTCACCGACTGCATCCGTCGACCCGGCGGATTCCCAGTCCCAACCGGCCATGGCCAAGCCCACCACGCCCGGCGGCTTCGACGAGTTCGGCTACAACTACGCGGCCGGCATCTTCGTTGGTCCGGCGGACGGCGTCGACAAGATCCTGGACGGGAAGGTCTGGGGCGACCCGGTCTACGCCAAAGACCGCCTGGTCATGAAGTGGTCCAAGGGCTGGATGGATGCGCGGTTCAACGGCGCGCCTTGGGGACCCGATGCTTGGGAAGACAACGAGTGGAACGGCAAGGTTCCGGGCGGCAGCGGCGAGACCTGGCACTACAAGATCGTCTGGGTCGGGCCAGGGCTCGCGAGCAGCCAGTACTGGCGTCCGGGCGGCTATCCCATCTGGGGCCAATTCGAGGTGATACTCTCTCAGGGACAGGCCAACGGCCAGCACATTTGGGAGACGCACGCGAACCCCAGCGGCTACGGCGCCAACCCGTAAGGTCCGCCGGCTGAAGAGCCGAACGACCAAGGCGGCCCATCATCGTCCTTTACCACCACCCATTGCAGCCCTCGGCGCGTCGTCGAGGGCTCTTTTTTTTATAAAAATCACCGGCTTTATAGCGCCTTAGCGTAAAGTAAGGCGTCTTTCATTTTACCGTCTGTGCCTTTGATGGCCTTTTTTAGCAACCCTTCTTTTTTGTATTTGCATTTGATGGCCACTTTGGCACTGGCTTTGTTTTTAGGCTGCATTAGAATTTCAATTCTGGCTAAGCCTAATTTGTTAAAACCTTCTTTTTCCACCAGCTTAACCGCGGCAGTAGTTATGCCTTGGCCCCAATAAGCTTCATCCAAAAAATAGCCGATCTCGCCGACATATTGGCGGTGCTGGTTGATTTTAATGCCAATGCCGCCCACTACTTTATCATTATATAAAACCGTGAAATTCCACGCGAAATTATTTTTTTTACGCTTTGGATCCTCTTTTAGCCATTTTTTTTCATCAGCGATGCTTTTTGGCTTGGAAAGAAAGTAAACAAAATTAGGATTGCTCAAAATTTCATAAAATCTTTTTGCATCGCTTACGCGTTGATTGCGGATGGTAATTTTTGGCATGTAATTTATTTATTTATTCTCTTTTTGCGCCAGCCGATAATGTATAAGATCCCGATAAAAAACGCGGGCCCGGCAATAGTTATTGACCACGAGAGCATATACCATTCCCGCGATGAGCTCAAAAACAGATTGGCAATATAGAATAATCCGGCCAGAATAAAAACAATTCCCCCGACAATCTCGCGTTTCCAGGAGATTATTACCACTGCCAGCAAAATAAGCGCCGGGATATTGTGTATAAGCAATCCCAGGGCTGCCTCTTGCCACCTCGCGCCTGAAGAAAAAACGTCCAAAGAGAATAAAGACAAAAACAGAATAAAGATTATCGAGAGTATCCTCAGAGTCCAATAAATGAATTTGTTCATAGTTATTTTTTATTGGCCAGGGCAGCGCCCATGGCTATGCTCATGGCCGGGATTGCCAAACAATGCCAACTATAATTCCTTCTTTAAGAAAATTGGCGTTGATTTTTTTAAAATAAGAAACCAAAAGAAAAGGGGCCGCAAAAGGGATCAACCAGGCCAAAAATCCGTAGAATACATTTTTAAGATATTGTTTTGCCATTAGAGAGGTAGAGAAAAAATAATTTAAAAAATTTATTTCGCGCAACGTACCAGCGTATGCGAACCCGCCCCAAGCGGGTTGGGCGGAGGCTCACCGTCAGGTTAGCCGTAGCCGCATACGCTGTGTTATATGATGTACGGGTTTTCCTGCATCCGCCTCCTCGGCGGATGGCTCTTAAAAAAGAATCTGATTTTGTTTTTTTCGTTTGGGGCGAAGGGCAGAGGGGAACTAAAGGGGTGAATGCCCGAAGCCCAAAACACCTTATTATTCTTTTGTATTTATTTAATTTTAAAGATATAAAAAAGCACTAATCCTACTAGAACGGGCACTATAAAGTACCAAAGAAATTTACTCAAAAAGTTTTCCTGTGAATTTTGATTATTAATTATTCCACCTCCCATAATAATTTCAGAATTGGATATAATATTGTAATAGTTGTTAATAGTGATCGGACCTTTAATTTCCTGAAGAGGAATTTTTTCGCTGTGTTCAACTATCAGATGTGGATCCGTGGTAGCCTCATTCACACCAGCAAAAATGAGACTAACATTAGAATCGACTGTTTTTACTAAGAGACGTTTATTAGTCGCTATTATTTTTTCAAAAAGCTCTCGAGGCAGTACAAAATTGCTAAATTCATCCTTTTTTGGCCTCAAAACACTAGAAATTCCGTCGTCCATTAGCTTAGTATCTGGATCAAATGGATTAATTGTGATATGGATTTCTGGGGATTCATTGTCTAATTTTATATCAAGTACATACAAAGACAGAACGATATTTTCAATACTACTGTTTAATAAGGGAGTTGTATTAAAACTCGGCAATAATATTGACTGGTTTTGATTTAATAATAGCGTGTTCATAGGATTACTGACAATTTTACTGGAATCAACTTGGGCGTTTGTCAATATAGGCGATAAAAAAAGGAACGCCGTTGTTAAGATTCCGTAAAATTTCATATTTTATCCACTAAAATTATTTTGCTGTTTCAAATATTTTTTTCACCAAGCTCGTCCGCGCATAAAACGCACGGCTGGTCGATCCGTGTCCGGCTCCCTTTGTTCGAGCTTGTATCCACTTTCCGTCTTTGCCAGTTAAGCTTTTAAATCCTTTTTTAATCAATTTGTTGCGGATAAAATCATAATCGGTTTTGATCTCTTGTATAAGTTCGTCTGTTTCTGAAAAATCAAGGCTGGTTACTCTTATCAACTCCGCTTTATTTGCATTTTGGCCATGCCAAGCCACAGCGCAAAAAATTATTGCTTTTAACTTAGCCCAACAATGGCTTTCAAAAAAAGAATGTTTTTTAAGTTCCTCGGGGTTAATCATGGTTATGGCCATAGTTTCCTTTGGCACCAGTTTTCCTTTTACTTCATGAAAACTAACGGATTTCAATTCCCATGATAATCCATTTGGCGCTTTTGAGACATTCGGCATTAAGCCTGCCACCCTTTCTAACGCTAGGCCTTTCCAACCCTTGTTTTGTTTGCCGGTTTCGTATGTCGTAACATTGTACTGTTTCGCCAGATCTCTTAAATTTTTGCCGATTGCGTTTTTCAGATTACGCATGGCTACTGCCCGAGTAATTATTTTCATAGGTTTGTATTAAAGAAGTCCTTTTTTAAGATCATTGTAGCGTTTGGCAGACACATCTAAATATTTTTTTTCTAAATCAACCCCGATAAATTTTCGGTCGTTCAAATGAGCCGCAATCCCGGTAGTGGAGGAGCCAGTAAATGGATCGAGCACTAAATCTCCCTTGTTCGTGCTGGCCATAATTATTCTGACTAGCAAATCAATTGGCTTTTGAGTCGGGTGTTTACCGAATTTCTTTTCACCATTTTGCGGCGGATTGGCTACCCAAACACTCCTCATTTGCTTGTTGGGTTTTTTGAGAAAGTCATTTGGCCAGTTGCCATTTTTCATTAAATCGTAATTAAACTTATGTTTTGCCTTTTTGTCTTTACGGGCCCAAATAAGCGTCTCATGGCTGGCGGTAAAAAAGCGACAGCTTAAATTTGGGGAAGCGTTGGGTTTAAACCAGGCAATATCATTGAGAATATGAAAGTGCCGAGCCTGAAGCGCAAATCCGCATTGATAGATTGAATGATAAGTGCCGCTAATCCAAATTGTGCCCCCGGGCTTTAAGACGCGATGGCAAGCCTCAATCCAAGACAGATGAAATTCAAAATCTTTTTTAACTCCATTGCTAACATCCCATTGTCCTTTATTTACACTTACCATTTTGCCAGCGTGCACGGTAAAACCGCCATTTGATAAAAGATATGGCGGATCGGCAAAAATCATGTCAACCGAGTTTTCCGGTAGTTGTTCCAGTATTTTAAGGCAGTCGGCATTGTATAAAACAAAATCTTTCCCCGCAAAATAAGGTTTTTGTTTTATGGAGCTTAACAGCTTTTTTTCTTTTGTTATTGGGCTTGGCATGGCTTAACTTTACCCCTTTTCCCCTCAAAAATCAACTTAAAATACGGCTCATTTCCACCATTTGAGCCGTAAGCCGTATTTATTGTATTTCCAAACAAATCCTAATAAATCGTCCCGCCCCCAGGTGGGACACCTTGAACCCCCCTTCTTAAAGAAATAAAAAAACAAAATCTGATTCTTTTTAAGAGCGGGCGATAGCCCAAGAGGAAAACCCGTATTTTATATAACGTTCGCGCACTATGAGAAGCCCGCCTCCTTGGCGGGTTTGGGAGAGGGGAAAAGCGACACCTTGATTATATCAAATTCTCGCTTTTTCCCGAACCTCATATGCGCTGTTGCGCGATGTAATTTTTTTCTTTAAATTTTTCTTCAATCGGCTTTTTCTTAAGTTTTAAAATAAGTTTTTTCCGTTTTAGGCAAAGGGCAGAGGGGTTAGGGGTGAATGCCCTTTGCCTAAAACACCTTATTGTATTTTCTTTTTTCTTTGTTTCCGGCTTCCTGCATATCTGAAGTTTTTGCGTAATGAAATGAAGTAAAAATTTTAGATATGCAACGTTGTGTGATGTATTTTTTTATCCTTATTGTTTTCTCAATTTATTATTTATTTTTAGTATTGTTTTGAAATATAATTTTTGCGTCATTAGATAATTCTTGTGTAAGACTGAGATTCCACGCCCGCATCGTTTTGTGCCAACGCCTGAATTTAAGAAACTGTTCCCAAGTTAACTCTAAAACCCTCTTGGGTTTATAATATTTATCAATAACGACTATAACGACGTACTCAAACTTTTTTTCCGGATTCTTATCGTCTTTTTCTCCGCATCCGTAAAAAACGCCGGTTAAATTTCCGGGCTCTGATATTGTTTTAATGCTGTAACGTTCCCCTTTCCTGCTTAATGCATCAACATTTTGTGTTCCTTCCGGTGCCGCTTGTAATTTAGCCAAACCGGGAGTATTGTTGTAAATTTTGACTGCGAGAAATTCACCGCGTTCGCCGACTATGTTTCTTGTTCTGACAAGTTTTCGTTCTTTCAACTTCAGCCCAAGATAAGCATAAATAGTCCAGATTTCTTCATCCGGCAAATCGTCAACTTTTTTGATAATCTGGTCAAATTCATTCATTTTTTATTTAAGTTTAGTCGCAAGCAGTGTTTTTCGAATTGCCATGGCATGTTTTTTGATAAAAACAGGCGGAAGAGCGTTGCCTATCATAAGAGCGACCCCTTGTTTCCCTTTGTTAAGAGAAAAATAATAATTTCGAGGAAAAGATTGCAAAAGCGCGGCTTCACGCAAAGTGATGGAGCGATTTTGTGTAGGATGGAGAAAACGTCCCTTGGATGGACTTACGCACCCCCCCGTAATTGTAGGTGAAACATTTTCCCACGCCATTCTCCCGTATACATCCTTAAAACCGTCGGGAAATTTTTTATGGCAAGCTAAATGAAATCTCTCCGGCAAATCGGTTCGACTTCCTCCATTTTTCGGTATATTTCTGATCATTTCCTCAATCCGTGGCTCTCTCCTCTCTTTTATATCGTGCAACGGATCGCCGCTTGAACCCGGACGCGGTAAATCGCCAATCGCTTCCTTCACGGTTATTCTTACATCTTCGGCTTTTGGTAATTTAACGCTTCCCACCCTGCTGCACACTAAAATCATTCTTCGTCGGCGCTGCGGCACGCCATAATCAGCGGTATTCAATACAAGCGGCGTCCCGTTTGAATCGTATCCGAGCGCTGTCAGCTCTCTTTTTAAAACTTTCATTCTGCTATTCTTCGCCAAGGCGGGAACATTTTCCAACATAACCGTTTTAGGTAAAGTCGCCTTCACCAGCCGCAAATAATCAAAAATTAAATCGTTTCGCTCGTCCCGCGGTCTTTTTTTCCCGTTCTTCGTCCTCATGGAAGAAAAACCCTGACACGGCGGACATCCGGCCAGTAAATCCAACTGACCTTTCTTTATCCCAAGCGTATGCAAAATTTCAGCTCCGGAAAGATCTCTTATGTCTTTCTGCCAAATGTTCACCTCGGGGTGATTTTTTGAATACGTTTCCGCAGCCAGCGGGTCTATCTCGACGGCCCCTATAACTCTAAAACCCGCTTGCTTTAATCCAAGCGTTAGTCCGCCGCAACCCGAAAATAAATCAATCGCCAATAATTTTTTGTTTTTAAAATCGCTTGTCATAATTTTCAGCGATTAAAACTGAACGCCAACGCGTAATTGCCCTCCGGGAAACGAACTTGGGGCCACCAAACGGCAACTCCGCGCCGACCTTCATTCAATCTGTAAATAAACAGCGTTGGGGCATCTTCCGGCACTAATCCCTCTTCACCTCCGGTCAGGAAGCCCTGCGTTTCGCGACGTGGCTCATTGAGGTTTCTCTTGGTGCGAATCCTAATGTAAGCATTAGCGCCGCGTAAAGTTTTTATTTTTTCCAGCGCGGCGGTCAAAGCTTTTACATCCCACATTTCTGCTCCTTCACCGGGATCGTGAGCGCATTTTTGTATCAATTCTAATACAAAATCAATCGTTGTTTGGTGGTATTCTTTACCGTCATCGTATTTCAAAAGTTTATCGTCCAGCCATTTGGTCGTAGCCTCAACCGCTTTAGAGCGTAGTGGATAGCGAGGGTTGCAATATCCTCCCGCGACGTAAACACCGATGGAATTCGGGTCAAGAACATTCCGCCGCGTCGCCCGTAGGGGCGAAGAAATGTAAATGCCCTCAAATTTTCCCTCCGGATATTTACTAACAAGTTCGCGCAACGCTTTTTCCATTTGATGAATTATGCGAAAGTGATCGGCTAGTTTTTCCGGCAAAAATAAACGAGTTACACCAATGTGTTTTTGACGGTAGCCGTACATTCGGGCGTGCTGCAAGACGGTATCGGAGTTTGGGCGTTTCGGATTTCTCCCATAGTAACTCGTAATGAGATTAGGAATAGTTACGCCGCGCCCGAGTTTGTTTCCCCCCACAAAAATACTGTAAACATGATCCAGGGTTATGGCTGCGTCGGAAGTGGAATTGATTTCTTTGATATTCGCGGCTGGCAATAAGAATTCGATTCGGCTCAAAATTTTCTCAAAATCCGGCAAAGCTGGCTCGGTTTCTTTTACGTCTTGATAAGCCGAATATAAATCGGCCTTGAGCCGTCCGAACGCCAGTAATTCCTGATTCTTCAATGCGTTAACGGCTTCTTCACGGAATGCGTCAATAACGGTTACGACCTGTCTGTGATCTATGCGCGTGTGACTAATATGAACAAGAAACGCAAAATTCTCCGTCGGGTATTGAAGATTTTTTGCGGTTGCGCCAATCAAAAAATTCAAAAACGCTTGGCGCATCCCTTCCGGGATTTTATGCGTAGGGTGCGTTTGGTGACCCGATTTCAGTTCCTCTATTTCTTCCAAATCTACGTAGCGAAGAATTTTTGAATCTTCTTCAAAAAACGCTTCACCTCCTACATAACCCGGGCCAGGCACGCTCAATACCGTAAATGAGGGACGATAGAAACCGTCAGGCCTTTGCAGGAACAAAGATTGCGGCGTAGCGGTAACTTGGAGATAAGTGTTGGTTTGAAAAAATTTTCGAAGTTCCGTTATTAGATTGTTGATTTTACTGATTTCTCCGGTTCCTTTGCTGGTATAAGTGTTTAAACTGGCTTGGTCGGCCTCATCATCAATAATCATGGCTGGCAAACCTCGCGCGCCCATCGTTCCCACTTTCTTAAATGCTTCTAATAAGCTCCCCAAATGGTTCGTATTTTTCGAACTTACAATCGCAAAAGGCGAAGTTCGGATGTGTCGTTCGAATCTCGAAATATCATGCCAATCCGCCTTACCGAGAACCGTCAAACCGCGCAACTGACTTCTTATACGTTGAAGGGTTTGATTGTAAAGAGGATTAATGTCGGAAGTAAGAATAATGACACACTTGAATCCGTTGTCAGCGGCCATCGCCGCCGTTACCGTAATAATGCTTGTCTTTCCGCTCTGAATCAGGCCATATAAAAGTCCGTAACTCGGATCCATTGAGCCACCAACCGGATCAACTGAATATTCCAAAATTTTTCCCGCGCGTTCGGCAATTGCATGAAGCGATTCCGGCGTTCCTATTTCCTTGGATAGAACGCTTAATGCCTCATCGGTATTGCGTCCGTCGTGAATTATTTCCCTGTGTCGTTCACTCATAAATTTAATTCTATGTTTATTATCTCACGATTTCTCATCGGATTCAAATAAAATCAACGGCCAGCGACTGACAGAAATTTTTCTTTTCCACTCTCCCGCCGTTCCCCAAACTGAATAGCTATGATTGTGTTTTCGGCCGGCGGCGATACGGCCGGGATTGCTTCCCAGCAATTCTTTCGCCTCATGCCAATGTAAGGCGCAAATCCCGTCTCCACCGCACACCAAACCGAGAACAACGTCTTTATATTCTTCCTCCATTTTTAAACAACGGTCAATGTCTTCTTGGTCGAAAGCGAACCCCCACGGCGAGCGTGTCTTTGTTGTATACTTCAAAAATACGAAAATTTTATTGTTCACGACATATCCCAAAAGCCCTCGCTTATTCACGGCTCGACAACGTTCGTCGTCCATTAGGCGGACAAGGGCGGCACCATGATAATACTCAAATTTATCCAACATATTCAATCTAGTCTAGTATATTAACCGTACTCCATTTCCCCTCAAAAATTAACCTAAAAAACGGCTCAAACCACTTCTAGGAATCGGCTCAAGCGCTAAAGCTAAACGGCTCATTTCCACCATTTGAGCCGTTTATTGCGCTGGAGTATAGCGAGCACCCCGGCCGACGGCTTTGACCAGCCGCAGGCGGCCGCTTTTGACTAGCTGGGACAGGTAGCGGCTGGCCGTGGCATCCGAGACGCGGAGGAGTTTTTGCGCTTGGTCATTAGTAACGCCGCCTTGCGCCTTGGCAAAAACCATGATTTTCTCCAGCTTGGCTTGTTTCCTAAACTGGATTTTCTCTTTGGCTTTAGCGAGAAGCCGTTGGATTGTACTACTTGCCTCTGGCGCTGGAGTCGGTGGAGGTGGTGTTGGTGTAGGAGGCGCAGGAGCAGGGGATATAGGGGCGAGTACTGGTTCCATTGGCTTGTCCGTCGTAGCTTCAGCGGAGGCGGGCGCGATTGGCTCGGGTGTTTGCACGGCTGGCGTTTCAATCGGTGTTTCGACTGGAGTCACGGGCGCGTCCACGGCTGGTGGCGCTGGATTAGTATTTAATTCTTCTGCCATAGTTTGCTAACTACCCTAAAATTCCATTCCGGCTAAAAAACAAGTGATAATGTATTTTTTATTTTTTTCTGTTTTATCACAAAATAGCAAAACGGCTAAAGGCGATATAACCCAAAACAAAATACAGAATAACCAAGGTCGGCGGAATGATAAAAATTATTGATGCCACCCGTTCGCCGCCTTTGGATTTGATTGCGTATCTGATATTGGCGTAAAGCAAGAGTATGGCACCAATCAAAACAATAATGAACAAATAATTACGATTAAAACTAAGCACATCCCAACTTTCTTCTTGAATAAAAATGAACCAAGGCAATATTATAAACATTATTATAGAAATAATATTGCCATAAATTATCTTTTTCATACTTTTGCTTTTAAATTTTATTAATAAACTAATTTTCTAAAAACATTCCAATCAAACACCGAGCTGGGCATCTTGCCAAAAATTCTGCCAAATTTGGCTAACTCCGCTTGTTCTTTTTTAATATCGCGTATTACTGGCCGCAAACCATAGGCAATCATCAAAACAGACTGGTTATCTAACTTGCCATAAATCTTTTTCACAATTACTTGGGCTTCTTGCTCGGCCTTTTTACTGCGTTTAACCGGCAATTGATTAGTCGCAATATTCACCGCATCCTGCCAATCATCCGCTGTTTGGGGCAATTTTCCAAAAGCATATTGATACGAGCGCAGAACCCCGGCCCGTTCGCCTAGACCTAGTTTATCAGTGCTCTTGGTGCCATAAGTAATAAAGTTTGTGGCGGCTTTGTCTAAAATCAGATACTTGCCGTAATCCTGGCTGACTTTTGCTTCCAGGGCAGTGTCCCGGGTTTTGCCCAGATAATCCAAGAGTGTATTAGTGTCTGCTAGGGCCAAAGCATTTAAAATTTCATCCTTAGTATATTGTTCATTAGCTGGCCGCTCTATTACTTCGCCCAGCACCTGCGGTGCGGTTTCGACATTAGGGTTTTGTTTAGGAACTTCTGTGTTGTTTGAACTTGGCGGTGAAATAAAGATAACAGCATTCGGAGCAACCACAATCTCAATAGTCCTGGATTTGGTAGATTCCACATTGCCCGCCCTATCAGTAGCCCGATACTGAACAGTATTACTGCCTAATGCGGTTATTATAAACGAATTACTGTAAGTATTCCATGTACTGCCGTTATTTAAGCTGTATTCGGTTTTAAGAACACCGGCGTTATCATCAGTGGCGGTTAAACTGACAGTCGCTGATGTCTGGTACCTGTCAGCAGTACCAGTACTGTTGCCGGAGACAGCCATGGCGCTTGATGGTTGGGTAATATCCGTGGCTTGAGTACTATTGAGCACCGCGCTAATCGGAGCGGGCGTAAAATTACCAGTGCCGTTTTGGTCAACTGATAAAACAGTATTTGATACATCAGCGGCCAAAGTGATCGTGGCCTCGGTAGCGGTGTTAACCGGCAAATCAGAATAATAGGCGGTTTCCACCACTTCATTGCCTTCTATCTTGGAAACGCGCAGGCTATAAGTGCCCACCCCGGTGCCGTCTAACTCTATTTGATAAGTCTGGCCGCCAGATGTGGGCAAGAATACAAACTTGTTTTCGCCAATCTCTTCATAAGCCACGCCAGTGATGTTGTAGTCAATGTCTCCATTTTCACCGCGGCCAACATGATTGCCGCTGGAATCATAAATGTGCAAATTAACCGGGCTGTGCACCGACACCATTTCGCCTTCAATTCTGCAAACCGAAGAATCATGAGTGGCATTATCCGGCAAAGATATATTTGTTCCAGTGATAATACCGGTAATTAATTCTTTGATGCCCCCGGCACTGGGCATAGTAGAATGTTCAATGTCACCAAAAATCCACCAGCCATTCTTGAAATAATAAGTCTTATCACTATCCGCGCCAATGGCCTTGGAACTGCCTAATGGTACTGTGCCGTCCCCAGCTGACATTGAAACCGAATACTCATCAACCCCTCTTTTTACGATAGTCGTTATAGTCGGCGTATCACAGCCGTTTATATTATAGGCATCAATGCCCGCGAGATTAAAATTATCCAAAGCGCTGGAATGGAAACTATCCGCAGCCTGCAGCATAATCGGGCTTAAGCCGGAATCCGTAAAAAACTGTTTTGTCTGGTCATAATCGAATAAAACTTGCTTAATTTCATCAAAATAATACCGGCCATTTTGCTGTATATAATCCCGGCTGGGTAATAATTCATAAATAGAAAACATATTTTGGGAAATATATCTTACCCGCTCGGAAGCCAAAAACGGCACAGCCACCAGTTTGATATTTAAGTTATCACCCCAAAGCAAAGCCTTGGCCGCCAATGGCGCGCCTAAATGCGGGGTGCCGATGAATACCAGTTTATTCACTGCTCCAGAGCCGTTATCTAGAATATACTGCTTAGCCGCCAGTCCGCCCATACTATGCGCCACCAAATCCACTTTACTACTGCCGGTTTGATTTTTGACCAAGTCTATTTGAATTTTTAAAATATTGCTGGCATTGCGAATATCCAGCCGCCAATCATAAGGCGCTACAAAAAGGTCGATATTTTCCAAATATCCTAAATTGGCAAACTGATTAATTAATCCCTCAAATATGTCTTTAGTGACTGCCGGTTTTCTGATTATATCACCCGGCGTGATTTGGCTGTTCTGGGGTGTGCCATCAAAATTCATGGCCAAAATATTCATAAAGTCATCACCCGGATCACCAATCATTCCTACTATATCTGGCCACACTTTCTGGCTTCCTTTCCACATCTCCGTTCCCATAATCCCGGGAACCAAAATCACCGGCATATTTTTCACCTCAAACGACAACTCTCCACTAGCTGGTAAACGCACAGAAGAAACCCCATCCGAGGATTCAAAATGATAAGAGAATGAACCTTTGGGAAACGAACCCAGACTTGCCTCATAAACATAAACCTCGCCAGTGGTGGTAGCCAGTGCGTAGTATAAGTTGTTTATCACGGCGCGGATGTAGTTTGGGGCCGCGCTCTCGGGGTCGCTATATGAAACTTTGAAAATCGGCGCGTTTACAGTTTTGAAACTCACATTCGGTTCCACGCCATCAGTGATGTAACCGCTGGTCGCGACATAAGATAAAGTCGGCGCTTGGTTGGGCGGAATTTGTACGGTCCAAGGATCATACAACACATTGCTGGAGATGCTGTTGCCAGTCCCACCCGGATTGCTGGCAATGGTGGGGCCCGAATCATCGCCCCACCAGTTGTGGCGGGCATCAATCTGGGCGCCGGGATTGGAAATGGCAAAATGGGTGTTATTGATAAATGAGGTGTTGGAGATGGTTGAACCGAGCGAGGATGAAGAAAGTATCCCAGTGGTGGTTGTGGCCACTGTGGAACCGGACATAGTAAGGCCGGATGCGCTTTCCAGATAAATGGCCGTATTAGCCAAGCCAATGGTGCTGGTGGCAATGGAGAGGGAGGAGTTTTTCAGGTGCAACATCACGTTGTCCGTGGTGGCGTAGAATACACCGTTAAAATCATCCGAGTAATTGCCGCCATAGCGGACAGTGGCATATTCCAATACCGAGTTCGCGGAATTCTCAAAATACAGCCCGCCCCAGTCGCCCGTGGCCGGGGATGAGGCGCCACCGTCATTATTACTGTCGCCACCGACTGTATCATCCCGCAGAGATGTAAATAAAATGGGTTCATTGGCCGTGCCCTGGGCTAGGAGTCGGCCGGAAATTTCCAGCCGGGAATCCGGATATTGGCCATATTCGCCCTTAACCACCACGCCTGGGGCAATGGTCAATGTGATGCCAGTCGGGACGCCAACATCATTGTCCAGCACATAAGCGGCACTGCCAATTTTAGGCCAGGTGGCGTTAGTACTGACCGTCGCGCCAGTCAGGTTAATCACGGGCTTGGTGTTGGCCACGGCGGCATTGGTAAAAGCTAGAGTATTAGCCACGGACAAAACAGCCACTCCGTCTGCGCTATTACTAATAGTGGTATTGGTGATAGTAATATTACTACCAGCGATGGTGGAGTAAATGCCGTAATCATTGCTGGTGTCTAAGATGATATTGTTAATGGTGGGGCTGGATGGCTGATTTAGGCGCAAGGCGCTGCCAGCCGAGTATTTTATAGAGACATCCGTCAGGCTGGCTGTGCTGTTGTTTTTAATTTCCACTCCGCCGTAAGACTGGTAGATATTGGCGCCATAGCGCACTTCAACATGGGAAAGTTCCGAGGCATCCGCGTCCAGAATAATACCCCGCCAATCACCAGCAAGAGGAGAGGTAGCATCCCCATTGGTATCGCCGGAGGCGGCATCATCATAGTAAGAAGTGAATATAATCGGCGCATCACTGGCGCCATTGGCCATAATCTTGCCGCCGCCGGACACATTGATACCATTATATCTGTGATTAAAATGGTCTGGCGTGAATTTGACTACCACCCCGGCATCAATGGTCAGGGTTGAGGTAATGTCCAGCCAAGCCCAGCCGGAGATGACATAAGGCGAGCCAGCCGCAGTCCAGGTGGTGGGCGTGTTAATATCCACGCTCGGAGCGTAGATGTTGGTGCGGGCCTGGGCATTGTTTACGCCCGCGAACAGCACAATAAAAAATATGGCCAACATCAATAACGGCTTAAGTCCAATTGTAAATTTCCCTCCGCGATTATTCATGCTTTCAGTATAAACCCGCCAAAAGAAAAAGCAAAATAAACGGCATTAGCATTTAATTCTTCTGCCATAAAGATTTTAAATAAAGAATTTTTCGAGCGACCTCCAAGAGCGAAGAAAACTCCATGGTATTACCCCTCCTAAAATCCTAATTCTTAAAAAACTTATTTTATTCCTTGGCTTAAAAAGCTGATTGAGAAAAACTTATAAAAAAAATTATTTCGTCGCAACGTACCGGCATATGAGAAGTTTTTACGACCAACGGGAGTAAAAATTTGGGTGAGGGGAATATGACCACCTTTAAAATTTAAAAAAGTCATATTTCCCGAACCTCATATGCCGTGTTGTGTGATGCAAATATTTTTATAATTCTTTTTTGTTTTTGGCTTCCTCTTATTTTTAAAGAAAATTTGATTTTTGTCTGGGCGGGACACAAGAGGGTCGGGGTGAATTGTGCCCCGCCCAGACACCTTATTGTATTTCTCTTTTTTTAGTTTCCGTCTTCTTGCATATCTGAAGTTTTTACGAAATGAAATGGAGTAAAAATTTTAGATATGCATCGTTATGCGATGTATTTTTTTATCCTTATTGTATTTTCTTTTTTATCCGAATAATAGTTTTTTCAAGTTTCCGTTCTTCATTGATTTGATGTTCCCACACTCTGAATATTTTCCATTTTTGATTTCTATAGATCTTTCCGACCCGTTTGTCCCGTTTTTTGTTTCTTTCTATTTTGGGAACCCAATATTTTTTGCGGGCTGTGGGAATGCGGCAATGTTTTTTGCATCCGTGCCAGAAACAAGAGTCAATGAAGATGACGGTTTCATGCTTTTTTAAAACAATATCCGGCTTTCCAAAGAGTTTGCCGGAGTTTTTACGATAACGAAAGCCATATTGCCAAAGTTTTTTGCGGAATAATGTTTCAATTTTGCTGTCTTTGTTCTTTATGCGCGACATTATTTCGCTGCGTTTTTTCTTGGAAACAGTGTCCATACATACGCTAGATTTTTGTCTGCCATTCCGGCAGCATGGTTATTTTGTCGTACCCGCGTTCTTTCATGAAAGGGCCAATCGCTTTGCTGGACGGAAATTCGGCGTCAAATTCACGCTGCACATCTTTGAGGAGGTTTGCGCCAAGGTTGCTTCGGTATTTTTTACTCAAACAAAGAGAATACCACTCGTCGAGATCGTCAATCGTGATAATTCCTTGAATTCGGTCGCCCCAGCCGACTTGCTTTAATAAAGATTCAATGGCTCCTTTTTCCTTATTCACGCACACGATGACGATTCTGTCGGCCGTCAATCCGTCCACCATGTCTTCCACAAGCTCTTGCGTCAATGTGAGGTGTTTTACTTGGATAGCGGGACCAAAGTTCGCCCACATGTCCAAACCTCTGTCAGCGGCGTTTGTCACGCCAACGCGGTAGAGAGCGGCGGACAAAACAAGTTTCGTTTGTTTTGAGTCAATGCCGAGAACCATTTTGATAAATCGCTCAAAATCCTTTAAGATCGTCTCGTCCTTATTTCCGATTTCCAGGGTGATTTGCGCTTTAAGGTGGCGGACGATGGTTGAAAATAGGGCATAGACAAGTATTTCGTACATTTTGTCTATGCTTCTGCGGAGTCCTGGTATTTCTTTAAAAAGCGCGACGACTTTTTTGATTGAAAAAGTGTCCGGTGTTGAAGATTTTATGCAGGTTTCAACCTCGCGCACAGAAGACAGCCGTTGTTCCAACGCTTGATATATGTACGCCTCAACGCAACCGCCGCATTTTTTGTTGATTGCGCCAAGTTCTTTAAGCAGTTTTGGCGGCATGGCGTTCGTTTCAAAAACATTGTCCTGATATTTTTGGCTTGATGTGCTTCGCCGTCCAACTAAAAGCAGGGAGATTTCATCTCGCCACTTTTTTGAAATATTGCGGTATGATTCCAAGTCGGCTAAATTCCAGCCGCGTTTTGTTCGGTGCTGACGCAATATTTCCGCTATTTGAATTGGTTTGTACAAGTGAACTCTGGATTTTTTTATGATGCTGTCCAGAGCTTGTTTTGGGTTTGTAGTTTTAGGCATAGACCAATGAATCGTCCATCACTTCTTTTTGCTGTCTTGTTTCCGTTATAATTTTGAACATGTTTGATTGTTCAAGCTCGGGCTGTGGTTCTTGAGCCATTGCTTGCAACATGGCTTTTGCTACGGCTTGTATTTTAGGAACCACCACGCTGTTGCCCGCCTGCTTTCTGGCTTGCGTGTCCGGGACGACTATTTTAAACGAATCGGGAAAACCTTGCAAGCGCAACATTTCTCTCGGCGTCAATCGCCGTTTGCCGTCAACCACCAAGTAGTTGTATGAGCCGTTTGCTCGCAAGGCACACGAAAAAGGGTGTATCCCGATGTTGCCGGACTTGTTCTCATGCCACACAGAAGGGAAGTCAGGGCGTCTTTTGCCTTGTTCTTCCAATTTAGTTTCAAGTTTTTTGCTAAAGTACGCACTAAGAAAATGTTTTTTGTCTATTTTTTCTTCCGGCTCCAATATGTCTTTCAATGTCTTTATTTTTTCTCCGTTTGTGGGAAATTCAAAAGGGTAGTTTTCTTTAAAGCCGACTATAACAATGCGTTCTCGCTTTTGCGGAACCCCGAAGTTGAGACCATTTAATATTTTGTAGTGGACATAATATCCCAGGTCTTCTAATTTTTGCAAAATTGTTTTAAAAGTCCTGCCATTGTCGTGCGACACTAATCGTTTAACATTTTCAAGCAAAAAAGCCTTCGGTTGTTTTGCTTTTATAATGCGCTCAACATCAAAAAATAAAGTCCCGCGCGTGTCCGCGAAACCTTGCCCGTTTCCTATAATGCTAAATGGCTGGCAGGGGAATCCGCCCGCCAGAATATCATGATCCGGTATATCTTCGGCATTGATTTTCGTGATGTCGCCAGAGGGTTTTTCGCCGAAGTTCGCCTCATACATTTTTTGGCACTGTTCGTCGAATTCGGAAGTAAAAACGCATTTTCCGCCATTGCGTTCAAAGGCGATTCGTATGCCGCCAATGCCGGCGAATAAGTCTATAAATTTGAATTTCATATTGATTTTGTATTTATTATCTCATCTTTTAGCCAAAGATTCAATTTTGGTATTTAAATTATACCCGAATAAAAACCGAAAGTCCAATATACCATGTGGATAAATAATTGAGATTACTATGATTTGTATTATTGGGTTATGTGGTTTGTAAACAAAATTTAATTTTTGTCAGTGAGAGTACAAAAAAAAGGGGGCGGGGTGACCACCAGACTCTGGCGGGAGTGCCTTTTGTCTAAAACACGTCGTTTATTTACTATTTATTCTTTGTTAAAAGATTGTTCAATTTTAAATTTATCCAAGGAGGTACTCTTTGTTATCTTCCCATTATAAAGTTTGGATCGGTAATAAAATGTTAGGAGAATTGATAAAATAGTGAGTCCTGAAAAAGCCCAGGCGCTAAAAAGAATTGCGCCGTTGGGCGTAATGGCGTATGTTGTCCAAAAACTAACAGCCGTGGAAAGTGAAATGGTGGTGACCAGAAAAAATATTTCGTAATGTCTAAGTTCATTACCCTGCACAAGCTCAATTGAAATACGAGATGGAAAATTTACCTCAACTTTCGTATTTTTAGTCTTGGTTTCTGTAGAATTTTTTTCTGTTTTTACCATACAATTTAGTTATTTTCAGTGTTTCCATGTTCAAGAAATTCTGTAATATCGACCAGTTTCTTTTTTATGTCTGAAGTAAGTGGACGGGTTGATTTCACAGTGAGCATCCAGCCATCTCCTGAATCGTGATAAGAATTGACCTGCTTTGTATTCGCGCTAGAAGATACGAAGGCTGGAGTAAAAGGCACACTTTCACCATTTCCTTTTTCCTGCCCAGCAGAAGATTGACTAATGAAATCACTTTCAATAATAAGAATCCCATTTTGTATCACTTTGGCATATTCGGCCGACTTAATAAAGTTCTTAGCGGCTACATCTTTTGCGCCCGCCTCGATGCCATAATCATTTATTAAACGGTTGCCAAGAGATCCATATTCGGGTATTTTAGTTCCACTAAATGCGCCTAATAACTCTTTGTAGAGAGTTGGCATTGTAAATGCTTTTTTTATAGCATCGACTTTAGTTGCTTCATCTGGTGGAAACAGTATTTCGTTTCCTAGCTGTGTCAAGGATAGTTTGCCGTCATCTTTTGATATGAGGGTAAACTGCTTAGCACTGCTCACTTGACCCAGAAAACCAGAGTTGGTGATTGATTTGCCAGTTTCAGCCGCAACTGCCTTTTCAGACACATTCTTTCGTCCTAATTTACTTACAATCTCGATAAGATTGATAGCTTTTTCAAGATCGTATCGTGGGTACAACTTACTTCGTGTCTTAGGTACTTTAGTTTTCACCTGTTTTTCTGCATTTTCCATATTATTGAGTATGTTAATTATTTTCCTATCGCCCTAAGTATATCAAAGACACTTTTGCTTTGTCAATCTTTTTATCAGCAAACTAAAAAAGCCCTTATTTATAAGGGCTTTTTTAGTAAATATATAGATACAAAAATAGTTATCCACAATATAAAATAGAATATGCTTTCAATTATGGGGGTGTCATTGATGCTGGAGCAGGGGACACGGCGGTTGGCTCTGACATGGGTTCAATTGTCGGTGGGGAGTTTCCGGAATCGTCTCGGTTGGAGTCGCTGTTGTTTTAGTGGCGGCTGGCGTTGTGTTTGTATTTGGTTTTTTTATTATAAAAATTTTAAATAAAGAATTTTTCGAGCGACCTCCAAGAGCGAAGAAAACTCCTTGGTATTCCACCCTTCTTAAAGAATTAAAAATCAAATTTTCCTTCCTAATTTTCCCCTGCCAAAAACAAAAAAAGAATTATAAAAATATTTATTTCACACAACTCTCTTCTATCCGCAGTATTAACGGTATGTTATAATAGATATGTATATTATACGAAGTTAGAGGGTTTGTTAATTACCTCTATTATAATCCAAAGGAGGGGATATGGACAGTCAAATACAGCGGCTGGATGACGAGCTTCGTTTGCGGCGGTACAGCCCAAAGACCAGACAAAGTTATGTTCGGTGCGTGACCGCATATTTTGATTTTGCCAAGGAAAAGGCCAACCGCGTGGATGTTGAGTTAATTAGAACATTTTTACTCAAAAAAGAGGAAAAAGGCGATTCATCCCAGACTATTAATTTATTTTTGAACGCCATTAAGTTTTATTACCGGGATGTGCTGAAATCATCGGAAAAAATAGACATAAAATTCGCCAAGCGGACAAAGCGCTTGCCGGTGGTATTATCCAAACAAGAAATTGAAAGCATATTGGCAACTATCGCCAATGGCAAGCATTATTTGTTGGTCGCCCTGTCGTATAGCGCGGGGTTGCGGGTGAGCGAGGCCATAAGTTTGCGGGTACGCGATTTGCAACCCGATGAATTGATGATTACTATCCGCCAAGGCAAAGGCAATAAAGACCGGGTGACGATATTTTCGGAAAAATTAAGAGATAAAATAACCAACCTGATTGTTGGCAGGAGTGGCGAGGAATATGTTTTTGCCAGCGAGCGCGGCGGCAAGCTGACCGAACGCACGGCCCAACTGGTTTTTCAAAAAGCCCTCCAAAAAGCGGGTATCAAAAAATCAGCCACGTTCCATTCTTTGCGGCACAGCTTTGCCACGCATCTTTTGGAAAACGGCACTGACGTGCGTTATGTCCAGGAATTATTGGGCCACCAAAATATTCGCACCACGCAAATTTACACGCAAGTGACTAATCCCAGCTTGAAACGGATTAAGAGCCCATTTTAACATCATCTAATCCGGCTCAATGTGGATGGTGGCTTCTTTGATTTCCGGCACCAGCTGTTTGAGTTCTTTTTTAACGTCCGAAGCAATCTGGTGCGCTTCAACAATGGAAAGATTTTTCGGGACATGGATGTGGAATTCCAGCAAAATTTTACTGCCCGTCATCCGAGCTTTCAATTTATGGTAGCGGATGATTCTCCCCTCGGTTCTGGTTTTGTTCAGAATTTTTTCAATCAGCTCCATTCTGTCCGCTTCCGGGCAAAAATCCATAAAAACCCAGAACGACTTTTTTCCCAAATGGATGGAAATGTAAAGCATAATCGCCCCAACCGCAAAAGCAGCCAAAGGATCGCCGATTTTGAACCCAAATTTGGCCATAATCAAGCCAGCGAGCACAGCCACAGAACCTAAAATGTCGGTTGAGAAATGAGCTGAATCAGCTTCCAGCGCCTGGGATCCGCCTTCCTTTCCGGCGGTTTTGGAAAGATATTTAGCTGTGAGATAAGCGACCGGGATGGTGAGAATCATCAATAATATGCCCCACTCGGAATTAGTCACCGGCTCGGGGTTTTGGAATTTTTTATAAGCCTCCCACATGACAATAAAGGCCGTGCCGGTAATAAGCAAAGCCTGCAGGAACGAGGACAAGGTCTCGAATTTCTCGTGGCCGTAATGGTGATTGTGGTCGTCCGGCTCCTCGGCTTTTTTTATCCCCAGCCAAGCCAGAACCGAGGCCAGCAAATCGAATAAGGAATGGGCCGACTCGGCCAAAAGACCGATGGAGTTAGTAAGCAAGGCCAGCGCGATTTTGCTTATTAAAAGGGTTGTATTGACGGAAATCGAAACCGCGGCCGCTTTTAGTTTTTTTGTCATATAAATTGGATTGTAGGCTTTTTTGCGGTTTTAGGCAATAATAGACGCAAGACAAGTTTTTTGTCTTTTGTCTAGTTTGGCAAGTATTTTGGATGTGCTAAACTGACTTCTTATGACCCTGCCGTATCAAAAAATAAAAGACATGATTTTCGGGGTTAGGCCCATGATTTTTTCGAGCCGGCTGATAGCGGAAAACCAGATCCAGCCCGCGAGCCTGGATTTAACGCTCGCTAATCGCGTTTACCGCATCAGCTCCTCGTTTCTTCCAAAACCCAATGAGCGGATTGCCGACATCCTGGCAGAGCGCTCGCTTTATGATTTTGAATTAAAGCCTGGCACGGTTCTGGAGCCGAATTCGGCTTATATCATTCCATTGTCCGAATATGTGGATTTATCGCCCGGCATTTACGGTTATGCCAATCCCAAGAGCTCCATCGGCCGGGTGGGTTTGTTTGTCAGGCTATTGGCGGATGGCACGCCGCGGTTTGATTATATTCCTCCGGGCTACAAAGGGCCGCTGTATTTGGAAGTGATGCCCTTGGATTTTGTGGTCAAGATTCACCCGGGCCTGGCTTGCAACCAGGCGCGTTTCCGCGCCACTGGGCCGTACCGCGCCCGCGAGGCGGAGCTGCGCCTGGCGCACACGCGCGATGGGCTGTTGTTCAATGGCCAGGGCGTGCCTTTGTTGCAGAATGAATTAGTTATCGGCGACGGCGGCTTGATGCTGACTGTGGATTTAGGCAGCCGCGACATTGTGGGTTTTAAAGCCAAGCACGACACCACCAAAGCCGTGGATTTGGGCGCTTACGGAGCGCACGAGCCCGCGGATTTCTGGGAACAGATAGGCCGGCCAGAAAACGGGGAGCTGATTCTGGTGCCGGGTAATTTTTATCTTTTAGCCAGCCGCGAGCGGGTGACTTTGCCCCCGCGCTTTGCCGGCGAAATTGCTTCTTATGACATTTCCTCCGGGGAGATGCGTTCGCACTATGCCGGTTTTTTCGATCCAGGCTGGGGTTTTGGTCAAGCCGGAGAGGGGGCCGGCACGCCCGCGGTTTTGGAAGTGCGGGCCCATAATGTGCCGTTCCGCTTAACGGATGGCCAGATTATCTGTAAAATGGTATATGAGAAGATGCTGGAGTCGCCGGACAAGCTTTACAGCGAAGCCATTGGCTCGAGCTATACCGGGGCCGGACCAAAATTGTCAAAACATTTTAAACAAACATGGCAGTAGAGGAAATGACAAATATCAAAATCCAAAGTTAAGATAAGCATTGGTTGTGTCGAGAATTGGAGAATCCGAGAATTGGTGTGTCTCTATTTTCACTCCAATTCTCGGATTCTCGGCCTCTCGACACATTATTGAACTATGAAAGTCAAGATAAAAAGGATTGATAAAACTTTACCCTTGCCGCGTTATGAAACAAGCGGTGCTGTGGCGTTTGATTTTATTGTGCGCGAAACAACCACCATTGAGCCGCATGGAATCGGGCGCATACCGTCGAACGTGGTGGTGGCCGTGCCTGAAGGCTATATGTTGTTTGTCCGAGACCGCTCCTCAACCGCCAAAAAGAAGGGCCTCATCATCACGGCCGGAGTGATTGACCAAGATTATTGCGGGGATAATGACGAAATTTTATTGCAATTTTTTAACCCCACTGATATTTCGGTTGTCGTCGAAAAAGGAGATAGGGTGGCTCAGGGAATATTCCTGGCTATTGCCAGGCCGGAATTCGAGGAGGTGGAAACCATGAACAAAGCCGACCGCGGGGGGTTTGGCAGCACTGGTTAGTTTAACTGCGAATTATGCGAATGGATGCGAATATATGCAAATGTTTTATTCGCATTGATTTGTAAAAATTCGCATAATTCGCAATAAAGTATGTCTATTGGCAAACTCATTGTCATTGACGGTACAGACGGCTCAGGCAAAGCCACGCAGACCGATCTGCTGCTTGAACGGCTTAAAAAAGAAGGGTACGCCTGTTCCAAAATTGATTTTCCGCAATACGGCGCCAAGTCCGCCGGATTGATAGAAAATTATTTAAACGGCAAATACGGCAGCCCCGACGAGCTGAATCCGTATATCGCGTCTTTTTTTTATTCGCTTGACCGTTATGACGCGAGCTTTAGTTTTAAAAATTTATTGGATAACGGGGAGATTATAATTTCGAACAGGTATACTTCGTCGAACATGGGCCATCAGGGCAGCAAATTCAGCACCCCGGAGAGCCGGCGGCTTTACTTTGAATGGCTGGATATATACGAGCACAAGGTTTTTAAAATTCCGCGGCCGGATTTGACCATAATATTGCACGTTCCGCCGGAGCAGGCCCAGAATTTGCTTGAAAAAAAAGCGGCCAGAGAATACATAAACGGCGAGAAACGCGATTTGTTGGAATCAGATTTAGGCCACCAACACCGGGCGGAACAAACATATCTGGAAATGTGCCAATTGTTCCCGAATTACGAAATGGTGGAATGCGTCCGCGACGGAGAAATGATGTCGGTTGAGGAGATACACGAGCTAGTCTGGCAGAAAGCGCAAAAATTAATCATCCTGGATTTTCTATGACACACTACTAATTACGAATCAAGTACTAATGTACTAATTAAAGAAACGTATTTTAAAACGTATTTTTGCATTAGTATATTAGTAAAAGATTAGTAATTAGTAGTATGTTATGAAACAATATCTTGACTTGCTTCAACACATCATCGATCATGGCACGGATAAAGGCGACCGCACGGGCATTGGCACGCGCAGCGTGTTCGGTTATCAGATGCGCGTTAATCTGGCCGATGGTTTTCCACTGCTGACCACCAAAAAAATGTTTCTGCGCGCGATTATTCACGAGCTTTTGTGGTTTTTAAAAGGCGACACCAACATCCGCTATCTGGTGCAGAATGACGTGAAAATTTGGAACGAGTGGCCGTTTCAAGGTTATTTGGAAGCCAATAATCTAACCAGCCAATTCCCAATGTATTCCGAGGAGTGGAAAGCGAAGATGGCGGAATTTATCGAGCAAATTAAAAATGACGAGGAGTTCGCCAAAAAGTGGGGCGACTTGGGCCCGGTCTACGGCAAGCAGTGGGTGCGTTGGAGCGCTTCGGACGGCAGTACCATCAATCAAATTGCCGATGCTCAAGACATGATCCGCAAATCACCGGATTCGCGCCGCATTATTGTCGGGGCCTGGAATGTGGCTGATATCCAGACTTTGATTAAATCCAAAACTTCGGCCCCGCCTCTTTGCCACACTTTGTTCCAGTTCAATGTGGCGAATAATAAATTATCCTGCCAACTGTATCAACGCAGCGCTGATTCATTTTTGGGTGTGCCTTTTAATATCGCGTCTTACGCGCTCTTAACTATGATGATGGCGCAAACAACCGGTTTGGAAGCAGGGGAGTTTATTCATACGTTCGGGGATTTGCATATTTATCGCAACCATTTTGAACAAGTCAAAGAACAATTATCTCGCGCGCCCCGTTCATTGCCCAAGATGAAAATCAATCCGGAAGTCAAAGACATTTTTGATTTTAAGCTTGAGGATTTTACTCTGGAAGGGTATGACCCGCACCCGGCCATTAAGGCATCTATTGCCGTATAAAAAAATATGCTGCCAAAACCAATCAAGTCAGCCATTATTTATCAAGATAAAAAGCTTTATGCCTGTTTGGCGAATTTTCCAATTGCCCCCGGGCACACGGTGGTGGTCTGGAAAAAGCCAGTCAAGGATTTACATCTGCTTTCAAGAAAAGATTATTTATACCTGATGGATATTGTTGATAAAATACGCAACGCCATGCTGAAAACTTTGAAAGTGAAAAAAGTTTATTTGGTTTACATGGATGAAGTAAATCAAGTCCATTGGCATTTGGTGCCGCGGTACAACCAAAAGGGTTATGATATTTTTAAGGCCAAACCCAAAAAACTCCATAATTTTAAGCTGGATGATGAGATAAGGAAAAATTTGGCAGTATAAAAAAACGAGACCAGCAGACAAGGAGCGTCCGTTGGTCTCGGTGTTTTCAGGTACAGTGGAAAGGGCGGGGTCAGGCGCTCGGGGCGCCCGTGAGAGCGGCCAGCTCGCGCGTGGCCTGGGCCGCGATCATGTGGCCATTGGGAACCGGCTCGATGGTCAAGTAGATCTCGCGCGCGGCGCCGATGTTGTTCGTGGCGCGCGCGATCCGGGCGCGGACCAGGAGAACAGCGGCCTGAACGTCGGGCGGGGCCGTGTCCGGCACGTTGTCCAGTGATTCGGCCGCTCCATCCAGTTCGCCGTTGCCCAACCAGTCAGCCGCACCCATGATGGTGATCCAGGGCCAAAGCCCGGGCGGCAGTTCGTCGTGGTGCTGACGGACCGTGGACAGGCACTCGATCCAGACATGGTTTTTCATCCGGTCGGTGAACAGCAGGACCTGCAACATGTGGATCGGGCCATTGCCCAGTCCCCACAGCACCTCGAGGTTAGTACCCCGGGTCGCGAGCTGCATGCGGCGCAGCAGATAGTAGAGGTCTTCGCGCTCTTCCGACTCCGCGCCAGAGCAGAGGGTATGCCAGATGTGGTAGAGCCGAGCCAGGAACCGGCTGACTGACTTCTCGGCCTCGCGCACAGCGGCGCCCACTTCTTCCTCTTCCAGTCGTGCGGCCTGCTCGTATTCGCCGATTTTGGCCATGAATACCCGGCCCTGGTAAATCAGAAAGCTCTGTAATCTGGTCTTGCGCGGGTCAGGAGCCAGGTCGCCGATCTCTTGCTGGCAGGTCTGGTACTTGGCTAAGACCCAGGCTGGTGCCACCGAGTCGATGCGGCGCGTTCCGTTCAGCTGGCCGAGGCGGATGAGAGCCAGGGCGTACGGATTGGTCACGCCCGCGAGCGCGCCGTGGCAGATGTCCGTGAACAGATCGGGCCGCCGCATCTGGCGGATGAGGAGTTCCTCGACGCCGCGTAGCACAGCATCCAGGTCCCAACTGGGTGGAACCGTGGTGTCGCGCAAAGCCACGGCCTGGACGAGCTTGGACAGGATTGCTATCTCGCTCATCTTGCTTGCCTCTTTCTATTTTGAGAGATGTGGAATGAACTCTTGGCTTATGCTAGTATGATTTATATACACTAAATTAGCGAATTTGTCAATGGAAACGTAATGGCCCAATAGCTTGGAAACATTTCAGAGTATACTGGGATGTAACCAACTAACCCATTACGTTTATGGCCTACAGCAAGAATCCCTACCTGCCTAAAGTGCGGGCACAAGCCGTTAAT